>VOFG01004373.1_pt1:0-52500 | contig 201126 bp, 298 predicted proteins | sample 5384171 | NCBI WGS metagenome assembly VOFG01 (sample SAMN12384726, study PRJNA508395) | human gut metagenome | isolation source: healthy gut F | host: Homo sapiens | reverse complement strand
AGCCCCAGTAAACGGCGGCCGTAACTATAACGGTCCTAAGGTAGCGAAATTCCTTGTCGGGTAAGTTCCGACCCGCACGAAAGGCGTAACGATTTGAGCGCTGTCTCGACAATGCATCCGGTGAAATTGAAGTACCAGTGAAGATGCTGGTTACCTGCGCCAGGACGGAAAGACCCCATGGAGCTTTACTCCAGTCTGGTACTGGGATTCGGTACTGCATGTACAGGATAGGTGGGAGGCAAAGAGATGAGGACGCCAGTCTTCATGGAGCCGCTGTTGGGATACCACCCTTGCGTTATTGGATTTCTAACCTGCCGCCGTTAGCCGGCGGGGGGACAATGTCTGGCGGGGAGTTTGACTGGGGCGGTCGCCTCCGAAAGGGTATCGGAGGCGCTCAAAGGTTCCCTCTGAATGGTCGGAAACCATTTAGAGAGTGCAAAGGCAGAAGGGAGCTTGACTGTGACACCGACGGGTGGAGCAGGTACGAAAGTAGGACTTAGTGATCCGGTGGTAGAAAGTGGGATTGCCATCGCTCAACGGATAAAAGCTACCCTGGGGATAACAGGCTTATCACTCCCAAGAGTTCACATCGACGGAGTGGTTTGGCACCTCGATGTCGGCTCATCGCATCCTGGGGCTGTAGCAGGTCCCAAAGGGTTGGGCTGTTCGCCCATTAAAGCGGTACGCGAGCTGGGTTCAGAACGTCGTGAGACAGTTCGGTCCCTATCCGGCGCGGGCGTAGGATATCTGAGAGGAGCTGGCCTTAGTACGAGAGGACCGGGCTGGACGGACCACTGGTGTATCTGTTGTCGACCAACGGCATGGCAGAGTAGCCAAGTCCGGAAGGGATAAACGCTGAAGGCATCTAAGCGTGAAGCCCCCCAAGATGAGATATCCCATCCATAAGGAAGTAAGACCCCTGAGAGACGATCAGGTAGATAGGGCAGAGGTGGAAGTGCAGCAATGTATGGAGCTGACTGTTACTAATCGGTCGAGGGCTTGACCAAAAGGGAAGAAGTTCAAGGAATCTGTATGAAGTTTTGAAGGTATGTAAATAAGGCCTCATGGCTCAGTTGGTTAGAGCGCCGCCCTGTCACGGCGGAGGTCGGGGGTTCGAGTCCCCCCTGGGGTCGCTACATGAAACATTTGAAAATGAATAAATTTTAGATGTGGAATGCGTATCATGTGGGATCTTAGCTCAGCTGGGAGAGCATCTGCCTTACAAGCAGAGGGTCACAGGTTCGAGCCCTGTAGGTCCCATTTTTTGAGTATTCTATGTAAAGATATGTTGATGTGCTTCAATTCATGACGATTGAGGAGTGAAGCGTAGGCAGAACGGCTGATTATAAATCAGCTGATATAAGATACGCCGATGTGGCTCAATTGGCAGAGCAGCTGATTTGTAATCAGCAGGTTATCGGTTCGAGTCCGATCATCGGCTTTTTGAAAATTTTATATTTTCATAATGGATGGATTCCCGAGTGGCCAAAGGGGGCAGACTGTAAATCTGTTGCGACTCGCTTCGGTGGTTCGAATCCACCTCCATCCATTTAGTTATTATCGCGGGGTGGAGCAGTCTGGAAGCTCGTCGGGCTCATAACCCGAAGGTCACAGGTTCAAATCCTGTCCCCGCAACTCAAACGCCCAGTTAGCTCAGTTGGTAGAGCAGAGGACTGAAAATCCTCGTGTCTCTGGTTCGATTCCGGAACTGGGCACTAAGCAAATTAAAATAAATATGGGGTATTAGCTCAGTTGGCAGAGCACTTGACTTTTAATCAGGTTGTCGGGGGTTCGAATCCCCGATGCCTCATTCAAGGAAATCCTGAGAAATTAGGATTTTCTTATATTATGAAAGATTTTGAGCAGAATAAGAAAAACGCAGGGAAGAAGAGAGTACATTTAGGAAACTGTTACAGAGAATTTTCCAGACAGATATCTGATGTCTTGCTGAGAGGAAAAGTAGTGAAGTAGATGGAAGATGGCTTCGGAGCGGCATAGCTGAACAGATGATGTTAGGTTATGAAGGGTTCGCCCGTTACAGCGAGGAGTACTGCAGGGTACTTGCTAAGATTCATACCCGTGAGGGCTGGATGAATTGAAGTGGTAACACGGGATATAACTCGTCTTCAGGTTAGAAGGCGGGTTTTTTTGATTTATAGGGACAATGAAAGTCAGATAAGGAGGAAGTGTTATTTATGCGGAAAAGAAAAAAAAATCCACAGTATACTTGTAGTGGCAGGCATCGTTTGCCTTGCGGGTGCAGTTTTTCATATAGTGGACACAGGAAGGATATTCCAAAAGCAGACGATCATATGGAGCAAAGAACAAAAGGGAAGTTATGTGCAGGCAGCGAAAAAGGCACCCGTATATTTTGCGGATCAGACATTCAAAAAGAGGATTCAACAGGAGATAGACGGGGTTGCCGATAAGCAGAAGTCTGGAAAAGCGTACTATGTTTCACCGAAGGGAAATGACAATGCAAAGGGAAGTAAAAAGAAGCCGTTTCGCACGTTCAAGCGGGCATGTAAGAGTCTGAAGCCGGGCGATACGCTGTATGTGCGTGGTGGGATTTATACGGAAAACATACGACTTGGGAAAAAGCAGAGCGGAACCAAGAAAAAATATGTTACAATCTGCAATTATCCCGGGGAAGAGCCTGTGATCAGCGGAAAGAAGAAAAAAGCAAAACTGATGAAAATTACAGGTGCATCATATTTACGGATATCAGGTTTGGAGTTTCAGGATGCAAAGGGGCAGGATTCCTGTGGGATTAAAATTGCTCCGGGCAGTCATCATATAGTGATCAGTGGAAACAAAATACATCAGATATCGGTGCCGGATCCGAAGAAAGAAGACCACTGTGCCAATGGAATACTTCTCTTTGGAGAAAAAGCGAAAAAAGAGATCCATAATATACTGATTTATAATAATAATCTGTACGATTGCCAGACCGGCTGGGCAGAATGTATTTCTGTGGCGGCAAACTGCCGAAATATTAATGTGATATCGAACCGGATTAAAAATACGGGAAATATCGGGATTGATGTAACCGGCAATTATGGATATTGCAGCGACCCCGCAAAGGATTTTCCAAGAAAATGCCTGATCTATCAGAACAGGGTAGAGCAATGTGTTTCGCCGTATGCAACCTCTTATGGTATCTATGTGGATGGAGCTAAGGAAGTTCAGATTTTAAAAAATCAGGTCAGAAAATGCAGCGGAGGCATTGAAATCGGAGCAGAGGAAAAGCCACCAAAGGAAGAATACAGTACATCGGATATTTTAGTACAGGACAACCGGATTGTGGATAACATAGAAAATGGTATTACGGTTGGTGGATATCAGAAGAATCTCGGATGGGTAAAAATGTTCAGATTTTGAACAACCGATGCAAAAATAATGGAAAAGACAATGCCATCCTGACACTGGCAAAGTGTAAAAATATCACCTTGAAACAGAATACGTTTCAGAATACGTCCGGGGATGCTGCAGTGGTATATGCGGAATTTCCAGAAAAGTATACAAAGAATATTCAATTTCAAAATAATAAATATTACAATGGACACAGCAAAAACAAGACACTGTTTGTTTATCGGGGAAAGACCTATACCTCTTTTTCTAAGTGGAAAAAAGTAGTTGGAAAACAGGCGGGTGTCTATCAAAAATAAAAAGTATGGAGGAAAGAAAATGAGCAATAAAGGAAAGTCTTACATGACAACGGCGATTGCCTACACATCGGGAAAGCCTCATATTGGAAATACCTATGAAATTATCTTAGCAGACAGTATTGCAAGATATAAAAGATTTGAAGGGTATGATGTATTTTTCCAGACAGGTACGGATGAGCATGGTCAGAAGATTGAGTTAAAAGCACAGGAAGCAGGAATTTCTCCAAAGGAATATGTGGATGGTGTTGCAGGACAGGTAAAAGAGATCTGGGATATGATGAACACTTCCTATGATAAATTTATCCGTACCACAGATGCACCGCATGAAAAACAGGTGCAGAAAATCTTCAAGAAGTTATATGACCAGGGAGATATTTACAAAGGACATTATGAGGGACTGTATTGTACCCCTTGTGAATCATTTTTACAGAGTCACAGTTAGTAGATGGAAAATGCCCGGACTGTGGAAGAGAGGTTGTTCCGGCAAAAGAGGAGGCATACTTCTTTAAAATGAGCAAATATGCAGACCGTTTGATCGAGCATATCAATACACACCCGGAATTTATCCAGCCGGTTTCCCGTAAAAATGAGATGATGAATAACTTCTTATTACCGGGACTTCAGGATCTTTGTGTTTCAAGAACTTCCTTCTCCTGGGGAATTCCGGTAGACTTTGATGACAAGCATGTTATTTATGTATGGCTGGATGCACTGACGAACTACATTACCGGTATCGGCTATGACTGCGATGGAGAGTCAAGCGAGCAGTTTAAAAAGACTGGCCGGCAGATTTACATCTGATCGGAAAAGATATTATCCGTTTCCATACGATTTACTGGCCGATTTTCCTAATGGCACTCGATCTGCCGCTGCCAAAACAGGTATTTGGTCATCCGTGGCTGATCCAGAGTGATGGAAAAATGAGTAAATCCAAAGGAAATGTGTTATATGCCGATGAACTGGTAGATTTCTTTGGCGTGGACGCAGTGCGTTATTTCGTGTTACATGAGATGCCGTTTGAAAACGATGGCGTGATCTCATGGGAGCTTTTAGTAGAGAGAATTAACTCCGACCTTGCAAATACACTTGGAAATCTGGTAAACCGTACTATTTCCATGAGTAATAAATATTTTGACGGTGTAGTTTCTAATAAAAATGTCTGCGAAGATGTGGATGAGGACTTAAAGAATGTTGTAACTTCCACCGTAGACCGTGTCGATGCAAAAATGGGTGAGCTTCGTGTTGCAGATGCGATCACAGAGATCTTTAATCTGTTCAAACGCTGCAACAAATATATCGATGAGACAATGCCTTGGGCACTTGCAAAAGATGAGAGCAAAGCAGGATCGTCTTGCAACCGTGCTTTACAATCTGGTAGAGAGCATCAGCATCGGTGCAGAATTATTAGAGAGTTTTCTGCCGGAGACAGCAGAGAAGGTCTTAAACCAGTTAAATGCAACCAGAAGAGGTTATGATAAGCTGCATACTTTTTGGACTGTACCCGGATGGCGGCAAGGTAACGGAAAAACCGGAAATCCTCTTTGCACGTTTGGATTTAGATGAAGTATTGAAAAAAGTAGAAGAGCTTCATCCACAGAAGGAAGAAGAAAAAAGCGAATGAGGAAGTAGCAGCAGGAATTGATATTGAAGCAAAACCGGAAATTTCCTATGATGATTTTATGAAAATGCAGTTCCAGGTAGGAGAGATCATTGCCTGTGAAGAAGTGCCGAAATCTAAGAAACTGCTCTGCTCACAGGTTCGTATCGGAAGTCAGGTAAAACAGATTGTATCCGGTATTAAGAAACATTATAGTGCAGAGGAAATGGTTGGCAAGAAAGTTATGGTTCTTGTGAACTTAAAGCCGGCAAAATTAGCAGGTGTTCTATCGGAAGGAATGTTATTATGTGCCGAGGATGAGAACGGCGAGCTTTCCTTGATGGTACCGGAGAAAGAGATGCCAAACGGAGCAGAAATCTGCTAGTCAGAAGCTGCAAATAAAAAGTTAGGGAATTAAAATATCAGAATATAAAACAGAGGGTTCATCTTAGAATATTCCAGGATGAACCCTCTATTTATATAGGTAACTAATTAGATTCCGTTAACAAAATCTATGTAAATAATAAATTAGATTTAGCTGACAAAATCTTATTTAGAGGTACTAAGATTTGCACCACTCTTATGCTGCTTGTTAGCAACCAGATAAATCGCAAAGATTGCTACAAAGAACAAGAGCTGGATTCCGATCGCTTTCCAGTAAAAGTTCATGGAAAACGGTTCAGCGGAGTAGCTGCCAAACATATTCGTAATCCGCACATACCAGTAAGCCGGCAGGAAGCGGGACACCTGCAGCAGGTTGTCACTTAAGATGGACTGTGGAACAAAGATTCCGCATAAGAAGCTCATGCCAAGTCCGACTACATTTGCGATCATGTTTAAAACATTGGTATTCGGTGAAAAAGTGCTTACCAATAAAGTGAGGGCAAGTGTGAACAATAAAAATACAAAGCTGTTCAAGATACAGAGCAAACCGTTTTTAGAAAACATATCCGCACCGTATACTATCCGTCCAATGATGATAAAAATCCCCAGACTGCCAGGCAGTAGAGAGCACATCCCATACTTAAAGCCAATCCTTTCGAGGTTGGTGAAACCGGAGCACAGTCCATGCGGTTCTCAATGTCCTTTTTACGGAAGATAATGAGGATTGGTGCAAGGCTGATCGTCAGCAGCAGAATCAGGATGTATGGCATGTACTGGAAGTAATAGTACAGGTTATCCGAAGAGGAGTGGTCCTTTTCAAAAGAGAGGGAGGTTACCTTTTCGATATCCTTTGCAGAATCCGCCGTGTGCTTTGCCGCATCGGTAATACTATCACCGCTGCACAGATAGAGGCGCATGGTTTTTAAATACTGGTCTACCTGTTCATCTAAAAAATAGCCGCTGGCACTGTCTTTTCTTTTGCTGCTTTGAATGAGATTTTTTTGTTACCGTCTAAAAGATTTTTTTCAAAGCCTTTTGGAATCGCCAAAACATAGCTGACCTTACGATAGAACAGACTGTCCTGAATGACTTCTCCATCATTTTCTAAAGGGACAATGGTGTGTATTTCATCCAGATAATCCGTTAGTGCATGGCTGGCTTTGGAGTCATCACAATCGATGATTCCAATATCTAAAGAGGATGACTGAAACTGGCTGTCATTGCTATCCTTTGCTAAGAAGCTCATGAGAATCATAATGACTAAATAAATTCCTAAATATAAGATGCAGGAAGGCAGATTCTTTTTTGCAATTTTAAAAAGGTCTTAAATGTTTGCATATTTTTTCCTCCTCGTCAGTAAAAATCCACCGATACAAAACAGAACCGATAAAATAACCAGAGATATCAGATTTTCAAAGTATCGGTCGAGCGAATCATAAATTGCGAGTGAGTAGAACATATCGCTGATCAGTGCAGTCGGATTGATCCGATTGATGACCGGGCAGTAAGTATCCACAACGATACGCATATTTCCTGCCATTAATCCACTTAAGAAACTGCCGCCCATGGTGATGACCATGACCAGCCCGGTTTTGACGTTTTCCGACATGTTTCCAATGGCACCGATGAAAAATCCCATGGTCATACCGGTCGTACATCCGATAAAAATTGCTAAGAGTGCAAACGGAAGTCGGGTATTTAGCGGAATCCTTAAAACAAGGATAATAAAGGCAAAAGAGATTAAAATACAGAGAAAACGAAACAGGATATTTACTGCAAGTTCTCCGGTAATGTCTTTTAATTTGTGGGTCGGTGATACATGCTTGCGGGCGCCGATCGCAGACATATTTCCCTGATTCTGAATCGCGATCAGACATCCGGCTGTCCCACAGTACATGGATACCATAGCGAGAAGATTGTAAAAATACTGGTCGTAGGTATCTACGTTTTTCCGTAAGAGATTTCCTGGTTGTAGGAAGCACTTTCCTGTAATATCTCCATGGCTTCGGAAAGTTTTTCCGGGTGAGTTTTTACAATTTTTACGATCGCCTGATAGTTCATCTGATATTCTTCAATGCCAGCAGACAGGATACTCTGATTTAATTTTGCAGAGGACATACCGGAGGAAACCGTCAGGGAGATGTTGTCATCTACCTGAATGATACCGTCCACTTTTTCTTTTTTTCAACAGGGACAGTGCCTGTTTCTTATCACAGTAGACCGCTTTTAAGAAACGATCCTTATCGTCTTTATCTAATTCTTTTTACCGTTTCCATAAATCCGTCAGACATACTTCCCTGCTCATTGACGATGGCTACGGGAATTGCCTGAAATTTTTCACCGGCAGTAATATTAGAAAAAGCGGCTTTGAATAAGGAACCTAAAATGATCGGAAACAGGATGACCCAGAACAGCTCACTGCGGTTATGGAGAAGCTGCTTTAAGTTATATTTAAATATCTGTAACATGGCATTTCCTCCTTAATCTCGTAATTCTTTTCCGGTCATTTCGAGGAAGACATCATTCAGTGTCGGAAGTTCGGAATAGACTCTGCCAAAGGAAAGATTCTTTGTCTGCAGATAGTCTAAAATGTGGATCAGGTTGTGCTTGCCGTTGTTGCAAAGGATGGTCAGTTTGTGATTTTCGTAAGTAACATCATAAACATTTTTAATTCCTTCAGAGCAAGGATGTCTTCATCTGAAATATCAAGGATTTCGATGGAGATGATTTCTTTTTTTGATCATCTGCTTGAGTTCATCCGTAGTTCCGGTAGCAAGGTTTTTGCCTTTGTCCATGATGGCAATACGGGTACAGATCTGTTCAACCTCTTCCATATAGTGGGAAGTATAGACAATGGTTGCGCCCTGTCGGTTCAGTTCTAAGATGCCCTCTAAAATGCGATTGCGGCTCTGCGGGTCGACAGCTACGGTTGGTTCATCTAAAAAGATCAGTTTTGGTTTGTGGGCGATGCCACAGGCAATATTCAGACGGCGCAGCAGACCACCGGATAATTTTTTTGGATAAAATTTCTTATAGTCACTCAGTCCGACGAACTCGATGGCTTCTTCTACATACTGTCTGCGTAATTGTTTGTCTTTGATATAGAGACCACAGAAGTAGTCGATGTTGTCATAGACATTTAACGCATCAAAAACGGCAACGTTTTGCATGACAACACCAATTTTTCGTTTGCTGTCATAGCTGTCCGGCTGCATTTCCTTTCCAAATACTTCGATCGTTCCCTTATCATAGGATAACAGAGAAAGGATGCAGTTGATCGTGGTGGTCTTGCCGGAACCGTTAGGGCCTAAAAGTCCTAAAATTTCACCTTCCCGGATCTCTAAATTAAAGTGGTCTACGGCGATCAGTTCTTTATAGCGCTTGACCAGATTCTCTACTTTTATTACCGGTGTACTCATATGTAATTCCTCCTTCAATTTCAAGGTGTCTATTTCTTTCTAATTGTAGTATAATGGAACGGAAAAACCTATGGTAGTGAGTGTTGTCAGAATGTGAGATGACAAATGTCATAAAGCAACGAGGGAGGGGGCGAAAGGATGATAAGGATTTTAGACAAGGGAATCCTGTTTGGGTTAGGAGCAGTCCTGCTGTTTCAAAGACAGGAATTTGTGATACCGGTAGTCGTGCTTTTGACGGCATTGATCTTTTTCGTCTTTTAGCCTTTATCTTACGGATGCAAAAATTCTTGGAATTTTGTGGATGGGATATCTGGTGTTGTGTGTGATCCGTCCCGAATTTTCGTATTTTTACCATTATTATTGTATGACAGCATGTGGTACTCATTTTACTGGGGACTTGCGGGAGTGCTGTTTTATTATCCGGCAAGAGAAATCTATACGGGATGGATGAGTATGCTCTGGCTGTTGACAGCATTTCTTGCCGTTTATATGGCATATAAGAGTGAAAAAAACGACAGACTGGATGCGGATATCATTCATTTGCGGGATACCGATACGGAACTGAAACTGGTGATGGAGCAGCGAAACCGTGAATTATTGGAAAAACAGGACAATGAGATCTATCTGGCGACTTTGAGAGAACGTAACCGTATTGCAAGGGAGATCCATGACAATGTAGGACATATGTTGTCGCGTTCTATTTTACAGGTGGGAGCACTTGCTACCATTTGTAAGGAAGAAACGATCCGGCAGCAGTTAGCAGGGATTAATGATACGCTGAATCAGGCGATGAACAGTATCCGGGAAAGCGTGCATGATCTGCACGATGATGCGATCGATCTGCGGCAGGCGGCATATGAAGCGGTAAAGGATATGAGAAAAAATTATGATGTCCATATCGAGTATGATATGTCTGCCCACATCCCGCGCAATGTCAAGTACTGTTTTATTGCGATTGTCAAAGAAGGAATGTCGAATATCATAAAACACAGCAATGCAGATAAGGTGGAGATTATTTTCAGGGAACATCCGGGATTTTACCAGCTCTGCATTGAGGATAACGGTAGTGTCAGTCACAGCGTGGAAGAGTCAGACCACGGGATCGGAATCTCTAATATGAGAGAACGGGTTGAGGCACTGGGGGAACACTCAATATCCGACAGAAGAACGGATTTCGGATTTTTGCAACGGTGCGCAAAGAGATGGAGGAGACAGAATGAGGACAGTAATTGTAGACGATGACGGTCTGGTAGCAATTTCATTAAAAACAATATTAGAAGCACAGGGGATTGAAGTGGCAGCAACCGGCAACGACGGAAAAGAAGCGATCGAGCTGTATCATCAGTATCATCCGGACGTATTGCTGATGGATATCCAGATGAAAGAGATGAGCGGTTTAGAGGCAGCGGAACAGATCCTTATAGAAGATGCAGAGGCGAAGATTTTATTTTTGACAACGTTTTCGGATGATGAATATATTGTAAAGGCTTTGAACATCGGGGCAAAGGGTTATATTTTAAAGCAGGATTTTGAAGGGATCGCGCCGGCAATGCAGGCAGTTGAACGCGGGCAGAGTGTGTTTGGAGGAGAAATCGTGCATAAGATCCCGGTTCTGATGCAGAGTAAAGAAGAGTTTGATTATGAAAAATATGACATCAGTGAAAAAAGAGCAGGAGATTATAGAGCAGGTGGCACTTGGAAAAAAGCAACCGGGAAATTGCAGGAGAACTTTTTTGAGTGAAGGAACGGTAAGGAATTATATCAGTTCGGTGTTAGATAAGCTGTCGCTTCGTGACCGGACACAGCTGGCAATTTTTTATTATCAGAATGTAAGATAATATAAGATAGATAAAGGAGACAAGTTTTATGATTTTTGAGTCACATGCACATTATGATGACAGTAAATTTGACGATGACAGGGAAGAATTGTTATCCTCTATGCAGGAAAACGGGATTGAAAAAATCATCAATATCGGATGCAGTATCGAAAGCTGTAAATCCACTTTGGAGCTGACGAAGCAATATCCGTTTGTCTATGGGGCAATGGGAATCCATCCGAGTGATATTGGAGATTTGAATGAAGATACTTTTTTATGGCTGAAGGAGCAGGTAAAAAGGAAAAGGTGGTTGCAGTCGGAGAAATCGGACTGGACTATTACTGGGACAAGGAAGAGGAAGTACAAAAAAATCAGCGTATCTGGTTCCGGCGGCAGTTAGAGTTAGCAAAAGAGAGCAATCTTCCGGTCATTATCCATTCGAGGATGCGGCAGCAGATACGATGGAGATCATGAAGGAAGCACATGTGCAGGGAATCAAAGGAGTTATTCATTGTTTTTCCTATTCTAAGGAACAGGCGCAGGAATATGTGAAAATGGGATATTATATCGGAGTCGGTGGAGTCGCCACTTTTAAAAATGCAAAGAAATTAAAAGAGGTCATTGAAACGATTCCGTTAGAGAAAATCTTATTGGAAACAGATTGTCCGTATATGGCACCGGAACCGTACCGGGGCAGGAGGAATTCGTCACTTTATCTGCCTTATGTCGTAGAGAAGATTGCCGGGTTAAAAGGTGTGACAGCGAAGGAAGTAGAAGAAGTTACCTATCGGAATGCAGAGCAGTTGTTTTTAGGAAAGTAAAAGGAGAAGTATGGCAACATTAGGAAATCCACAAAATACCATTGCGGTATTACAAAAATATAATTTTAATTTTCAGAAGAAGTTTGGACAGAATTTTCTGATTGATACGCATGTACTGGATAAGATCATTGATGCGGCGGGAATTACAAAGGAGGACTTTGTCTTAGAGATTGGTCCGGGAATTGGTACGATGACACAATACCTCTGTGAAAATGCAAGGGAAGTGGTTGCGGTAGAGATTGATAAAAATCTGATCCCGATATTAGAAGATACTTTGAGTGATTACCGGAATGTCACGGTGATCAATCAGGATATTTTAAAGCTGGATATTCCGGCGTTGGCAAAAGAGAAAAATAACGGGAAACCGATCAAGGTCGTTGCAAATCTTCCGTATTACATTACGACTCCGATCATCATGGGACTTTTTGAGAGCCATGTGCCGATCGACAGTATCACGATCATGGTACAGAAAGAGGTGGCTGACCGGATGCAGGTAGGACCGGGAACAAAAGACTATGGTGCCTTATCTTTAGCAGTGCAGTACTATGCAAAGCCGGAAATCGTTGCGAATGTACCGCCGAACTGCTTTATGCCAAGACCGAAGGTTGGCTCGGCAGTGATCCGTCTGACCAGACATGAGCAATGTCCGGTAGAAGTAGAGGATGAAAAGTTCATGTTCCGTGTGATCCGTGCATCATTTAACCAGAGAAGAAAGACCTTAGCCAACGGACTGAATAATGCACCTGATATTCAGGTATCCAAGGAAGATATTGCAAAGGCTTTAGAGGAATTGGGAGTTGGGGCAGGCATCCGCGGAGAGACACTGACCTTAGAGCAATTTGCACGGCTTAGCAATATTTTAAAAAATATATGTAAAAACTATGCAGAAGAACTATTGGAACTCCACAATATCTTTTCGGAAACGTTTCGGCAGATTCTGGTTTTGCAGGGCAGGATTTTTCTTGCATCGATCGCAATACTTTCAAAGAAGCCTTTCCAGAGTTTTTGGTATTCCAGTTCCATAGAGGAATAGTCTGTGATCATATCGGCATTGAGATCGGAAGCATCTGTTAATACACAGGGGCTTCCTTTTTTTATGCAGTACCGCTAACTGCCTGCCTTCGTCATAGATCATAAAGTTTTCCTGTGGCAGCCGGTCACTGAAATGGTCTGCTAACAGAAGCAGGATATTGTGCTTTGGGTGTACCGTGGCAATTAAAACGCCATTTTTTAATTCTTCAAACCGTAGAAAGCCGAGCAGATGATGTGCTTCGTTTCCGGCAGCACGGGCAAGGGAAAAGACTTCATGGACATAGGGTTCTGCTAAGTAATCCGGTAGACGGCTTCCATCGGGAATTGCAAGTCCAAGGACAATACTTTATATACGGCATCGGCTTTGTCCATCGGATGCCGTTTGCTGACGCATTTCTCATCAGAGATGACAGCCTGATAGAGGATCGAATAGACTTCTTCACCCAGGCATTGCTTTAAGGTTCTGCTTACTTTCTCACTCTTTTGTAAATCCGGTGTGACATCCCGGTAAGTGCAGAACAGATCATAGTTCTCTTCTCCGGTGTGGATCTGCAGGGAAATATTGTTGTGTCCAAGGCGGCTCTCCCAGGCATCGTAGACACCGGTAAAAATACCTTCGGGAGAATCCTCACATAAAAAACATACATAATAAAGCTCCTTATCCATAGGCCAGATGTGACAGCCCACACAGGATCATCCTAGGATATCGGAGAGTGTAAGCTGTTCATAGCCCTGATTTCGTAATTCTTTTGGTACCATGGTCCGGTCAGAAACAAGATTGCGCACGATATAATCTTCGTCTAATTTTGTGGGATACATCATTCTGCCGGAACAGGTAATAAAATATAATGCCCGCCTTAAGACGACCCCCATCCGTTTTAGATCATTAAAACCAAGATTTGCGTGCCGTCTTGCTCGTATGATCCGTTGGGCTGATTTGTAACCAATGCCCGGAACACGCAGCAGTGTGCGATAATCTGCCTTTTGGATCTCGACCGGAAAATATTCTAAATGACGGACTGCCCAGTCGCACTTCGGGTCGAGATAAATGTTAAAGTCAGGCCTTGCCTCGCTTAACAGTTCATCTACATGAAAATGGTAATAGCGCAACAGCCAGTCTGCCTGATAAAGACGGTGTTCCCGCAAAAGAGGCGGTCCACCGGGCAGCATAGGGAGATTGGCATCCTCATTCACGTTGATAAAAGCAGAATAAAAGACACGCTTTAGGGAGAACTTGTCATAAAGCTGTTCTGCAACACTCATGATCTGGTAGTCATTTTCCGGGGTTGCACCAATGATCATCTGAGTACTCTGTCCGGCAGGAACAAACTTTGGAGCAGAGCGGTACAGTGCCAGTTCTTCTTTTTGTTCTCCGTGATACCGTTCTGGATCTGCCGCATAGGTTTTAAGATCGTCCGGCGGGATTTATAAGGTGCTAATTTTTTAATGCATTGGCAGTCGGCAGCTCTAAATTAATGCTCATACGGTCAGCTAAATATCCGGTTCTCTGGACTAAGAGCGGATCAGCACCCGGAATTGCCTTCACATGAATATATCCGTTGAAATGGTATTTGTTACGCAGCAAAAATAAAGTCTGATAGATCAATTCCATCGTGTAGTTCGGACTGATCAGAATCCCGGAACTCAAAAAAGTCCTTCGATATAATTCCTGCGGTAAAATTCTAAGGTAATGGTGCAGATTTCTTCCGGCGTGAAAGAAGCACGACGCACATCATTGTTGCAGTTGTTCAAACAATAAGCACAGTTAAAAATACATTCATTCGTAAACAGTATTTTTAAGAGGGAGACACAGCGTCCGTCAGCAGAAAAAGTGTGGCAGATGCCCGGTGCAAGGCAATTCCCCATTCCGGTCTTGTTCCCGGAACGGTCTACGCCGCTGGATGTACAGGCAACATCATATTTTGCTGCGTCTGATAAAATGGTCAATTTTTCAAAAGCGTCATATCCATTGCAATTTGCATAGCGTCCCTCCATAAAACACAAACAAATGTTCTGAAATAAGAATAGCACAGAAGAGAGAAAAATCAAGAACAAACGTTCTGGAATAAAAAGGAATTTTTTCCCATATACTAAAACGGGATGAAATTGTCCTATGAGTCAGGAGGTCTATGTGAAAGAAAAATTAAAGCTGATTTTCTCCTGTGTTCTGATCCTGATCTGTCTGCCGTATTTTGTAACTTATTGTTTTCAGGGAGAGCCGGCAAAGGCAACCGTCAAAACGGATGAAAGTATTGAGATTGCAGGAATCCTTGCTTCACAGGTTCCGGTTACGGTGGAAGAAGAGGCGCTGAAAGCACAGGCGGTCATTGTGCGGACACAACTGCAATGGTGCAAAGAGAATAAAAAGGAAGCACCGAAGCCGCTTTCAAAAAAGGAGATGGAGCAGCTTTGGGGGCAGGAAAAATATTATGAATTTTATGAAAAAATGATTCGGGCTGCCGGGGACACGAATGGGCAGGTTATGACGTTTGGAGGGAAGGTCATCAATCCGTCTTTTCATAAGGTCAGTGCGGGAATGACCAGGGACGGAAGCCAGATTTATAAGGATACACCGTATCTTTTGAGTGTGAAAAGTTCGGAGGATGTCTTATCGGAGGACTATTTGAGCGTGAAATTTTTTCACAAAGAAGGAATTTGAGGAAAAATTGGCGGGGGTATTACAAAATAAAGAAGAAGATCCTAAAGAAATTGAGGCATATCTGAACACGTTTACGATCCAGCGGGATGGAGCAGAATATGTCACAGAATTAAAAAAAGATGGGAATACAATAGATGTCGATGCATTTGTGCAGGCATTTGAGCTGCCGTCGCCCTGTTTTTTTTGAAAGAGATGGACGGACACATCCGCATTGTGATAAAGGGGTGTGGTCATGGTTACGGACTCAGTCAGTACGGTGCAGAGGATATGGCAAAAAATAAGAAATCTTATGAAGAAATTCTAAAATATTATTTTTCCGGTATTAAAATCGAAAAAATGGGGAAACACTAACATTATCAAATGTAGATAATGGATGGTGAAGAAATGAAGAAAAAAAAAGGAGTATATTATCGCCGGCTCACTTTTGAGTCTTGCCATTGTAGGAATGGTATTTGCCTATAACACGGAGTCGGGAGATAAGAAATCACAGGAAAAAGAGGAGCAGCAGGTTGCTTTTCAGGAGGTCGAAAAAGACAAGGAGACCGCAAAGGACGAAGTGGAAGATGTGTCCAGCATTTTAAAAGCGAAAGAAAAAAAAAAGGAAGAACAAAAGCAGGAGCAGAAGCAGAAAGCAGAGACACAGAAGGAAGAAGTGAATGTAGCAAAGGAAGAACCAGAAGGTGCAGGAGACAGCAAGTAAGCCATCCGCACTGACTTTTAAGGGAGAGCTCGCATGGCCGGCAGCCGAAGAAGGTAAAGTGATCATGAACTACAGCATGGATCAGACGGTTTATTTTAAATCGTTAGACCAGTACCGTTATAACCCGGCAGTCATCATCGGAGCAAAGGTGAACGATAAGGTGACATCAGCGGCAGCCGGAAGTGTTTTAGATGTTTCTAATAATGAAGTAACCGGATGCACCGTTACCATGAATTTAGGCGACGGATACAAAGCAATCTACGGACAGTTGAAAGAAGTAAGCAAAAAAGCAGGAGATTATGTTGCTCCGGGAGAGGTCATTGGCTATATCAGTGAACCGACAAAATATTACTCAGAAGAGGGCAGCAACTTATATTTTGAACTGCAAAAGATGACCAGCCGGTAGACCCAATGGGTTATTTCAAGTAATTCTTGAACGGTGTTCAGAAGTCTGCTATAATATAACAGATATTGTGTTCGGCGGTGGAATACACCGTCGATTTTCATGCTCTTTAAAAAGAAATTTTCTGAACAGATATTTGTAAAAAAGAGGCGTAAGATGAATTATACATACATTCTGCAATGTGCAGATGGAACCTATTATACCGGTTGGACGAACAATTTAGAAAAAAAGGGTCGAGGACCATAATCAGAACAGGGGAGCAAAATATACGCGGGGTCGGACACCGGTAAAGCTGGTATACAGTGAAACATTTGAGACCAAAAGCGAAGCCTTAAAAAGAGAGGCGGCGATCAAACGACTCAGCCGCAGCGAAAAAAGAGGCATTGATCGCGAAACAGCATAAGGAGAATTGATGGAAACAGTTAGATTTGACGAATTAGAGTTACAGCCGCAGATTTTAAGAGGGATCAAGGCAATGGGATTTGAGGAGGCAACCCCGATCCAGAGTCAGGCAATTCCGGTTGTGATGAGCGGCAGTGATGTCATCGGTCAGGCACAGACCGGAACAGGAAAAAACAGCAGCATTTGGAATCCCGATCTTACAGACCGTAGACCCTTCTAATAAGAAGACACAGGTGATCATCCTCTCACCGACGAGAGAGCTTGCCATACAGGTAGCCGATGAGATCCGTGCTCTGGCAAAATATATGCACGGTGTAAAGATCCTTCCGGTTTATGGCGGTCAGGAGATCAGCAAGCAGATCCGCTCGTTAAAAGGCGGAGCCCAGATCATCATCGGTACACCGGGAAGAGTCATGGATCACCTTCGCCGAAGAACGATCCGTTGTGATCATGTCAACAAAATTGTCTTAGACGAAGCAGACGAAATGTTAAATATGGGGTTTCGTGAGGATATCGAGACCATTTTAGAATATATTCCGGAACCGCATCAGACGATTCTTTTTTCTGCAACGATGCCGAAACCGATCTTAGAGATCACGAAAAAGTATCAAAAGGATGCAGTCACGATTAAGGTGGTAAAAAGGAACTGACCGTACCGAGCATTGACCAGTTCTACTATGATGTGAAGAGAAAAGAAAAAATTGACGTGTTATCCAGACTTTTAGATTATTACGATCCGAAGCTGTCCTTAGTGTTCTGTAACACAAAACGTAAGGTAGACGAACTGACGAATGAGCTTCAGGGCAGAGGATATTTTGCGGAAGGTCTGCATGGTGACATGAAGCAGTCCCAGCGTGACCGCGTTATGAATAATTTCCGAAAGGGAAAAACAGATATTCTTGTGGCGACGGATGTAGCAGCAAGAGGAATCGACGTAGACGATGTGGAGGCAGTTTTTAACTATGATATTCCACAGGATGACGAGTATTATGTACACCGTATCGGAAGAACCGGACGTGCCGGAAGGACCGGTCGGGCATTTACATTTGTAAAAGGAAAAGAAGTCTACAAACTCAAGGACATCCAGCGTTATTGCAAGACCAAGATTTTAGCGCAGCCGATCCCGTCCAGTCAGGATGTTGCGATGATCAAGGCAGAAAAGATCATGGAGCGGATTGGAAATATCATCGAGGAAGAAGACTTAAGCAAGACGATCAATTTCATTGAGCAGGCGATCAATGAATCCGATGACCTGACCGCAATGGACATTGCAGCAGCATTTTTATTAGATGCCCTTGGAACACAGGAAGGAAATGTTACAGGCAGCAGTGACTATGATTTTGAGAATACCGGTGCAGAAGAGGGCATGGTCAGACTCTTTATCAATATCGGAAAAAAACAGCGTGTAAAGCCGGGTGACATCTTAGGTGCGGTTGCAGGTGAGACCGGAATGCCGGGAAGTCTGGTAGGTGCGATCGATATGTATGATAAGTATACATTCGTGGAAGTGCCGAAGGAATACGGAAGAGAAGTCTTAGAAGCGATGAAAAATGCGAAGATCAAAGGAAAATCCATCAATATGGAGCCGGCGAATCAGAAATAGTGTAAAGATTGTGTCTTTTTTTCCTATGCAAGAAAAATTTTCAATGCCGCAGGAGAAGAAGTATGCTATAATGAGCGAAAGAAAATTTGGAAGTAAATAGCATTTTAACATTTAAAGTAAATTGGAGGTTATTATGGAAAGCTTAGTTATCTGGTATCAAAATTCATTAGGAAGCTTTATGCCAAAAGAAGTCTTTATTTTTCTGGTATCAATGCTGCCCCTGATTGAATTACGAGGCGGACTGATTATTGCATCTTTACTGAAGGTGCCGTTGATGCAGGCAAATATTATCTGTATTCTTGGAAATATTCTTCCGATACCGTTTATTCTGTTGTTTATTAAGAAGATTTTTAAATTTATGAAAAAACATAATATTTTGAAAAATTTGGTATACAAGTTAGAGGACAGAGCCGCAAAGAAATCGAGTGGCGTGGAAAAGGGAGAATTTATTTTCCTGTTGCTGTTTGTTGGAATCCCGCTTCCGGGCACCGGTGCATGGACCGGTTCTCTGATCGCTTCTTTATTAGAGTTCGATATTAAAAAGCATCTCTTGCGATTTTGATCGGAATCATTTTAGCAGCGATCATCATGGATATTGTATCTTATGGAGTGCTGGGAAGTCTGGTTAGTTAGTGATAAACTAAGAACATAGAAGATGTAGGAACAAGAGTCCATATCGGTTGATATGGACTCTTTCCGTTCAAAGAGAGGATTAATTTTTTATTTGCTTTATCGCCTAGCATTAAATTTGGATTTACATCTTTTAATTTTTCTTTTGCCTTATTTTTTAATAGTATATTCATTTGTGAATGTGCAATATTTCTTAATTTCTGAAAACGTTCTTCTTGTAATAAACCGTCCTTTATCAATTCTGCGTTCTGGCTTTCAAGATTGATAAGAATAATTAATTCTTCTGCTGATGCATAATCTCTAATATTTTCACCTCTTTTTTTGCTTCGTCGGGATGTTCGCTTCTCCATTCCCATGCTTTTTTTCCAAACAAAGCAACATTAATCATATCTGCTTCGTTTGCAAATTTATAGCCTTTTTCCTGTTCGGTCAGACTGTCTGTAATCAAATACTTTTGTACCGCATCAGTGTGGATATGATAATTAATTTTTGATAAAGCTCGTTTTTCATCCCATCCAATAGCTTTTCTCTCAGATTCATCTTTCTTTAAACGCTGATAATCTTTAATGATGTATAATTTGAATTCCGGTGAAATCCAAGAGGCAAATTCAAAAAGCTATATCAGTGTGAGCATATGTTCCGCCTCCATATCTTCCTGATTTTGAAATTATACCAATGGCATTTGTGGTTTTTATCCATTGTTGTGGAGACATAGTAAATGCGTTAGAACCTGATTCATTTTTAAAGTGGTCGAATTCGACCACTTTAAAATTAGAATTATGTATCTGCTCCCATAGCCCTAGAAATGCAATGGTGCTCCTTAGTCTCAGCCAATTTTTAACAACATCTGCAGGAGATGTCGAATTTTTATACTTGGCTATATCCGTTAGACAGATATATGCGTTTTCATCTATTGTATTTCCAATTACGCCTATTTCTACTCCATTTGCGTTTATCTTAGATGTCGGTAATATAAAATCTCCCCTTTAATTAATATGATATATTGTAATATTATGTACTATCAGTACATGGTAGTCAATATAAAATTATTGCATTGGAGAAACGAAAAATCTCGAATGAGATAATATACAAATATAAAACATTAAGATATAATGAATAGGAGTGAGAAGAACGTGAAAGGAGCATCTCCATGAAAGTAACCATTGTCGTAGACAATATTGAACACGCAGGGATTCCCGGCGAGTGGGGATTTTGTGCCTACATAGAGCAGAACGGAAAGAAGCTGCTGTTAGATACCGGGGCATCTAACCTGTTTGCAGACAAGGCGGAAAAATTAAATATAGATTTAAAAGATGTGGATTTTGCGGTATTATCGCATGCACATTATGACCATGCCAATGGGATGGAAAAATTCTTTTGAAATCAATGAGAAGGCACCGTTTTATTTGCAGGAAGGATGCGGCGAAAACTGCTATTTTAAGAAAGGCTTTGTCAGAAAATATATTGGGATTCCGAAGGGGATTACGAAAAGATATCAGGATAGAATCAAATATGTTTCCGGGATTTGTCCGATTGCAGAGGGAATTTATCTGGTGTCACATTCCACGCCGCATTTAGAACAGATCGGGAAAAAAAGAGATGATGTACCAAAAGACAAAGCTGGGCTGGAAACCGGATAATTTTTGCCATGAGCAGAGTCTGGTACTGGATACGGACAGCGGTTTAGTCATCTTCAACAGTTGTTCCCACGGAGGTGTTGTGAATATCATTAATGAGGTAAAAGCTGCATTTCCGGAACAAAAAATTACTGCATTAATTGGAGGTTTTCACATCTTCAGGCATCCGGAAGCGGCAATCCGGGAGCTCGCAAAATTAATAAAAGAAACAGGAATTCAGTGTATTTACACCGGACATTGCTCGAAGGAAAGAGGTTATAGAATTTTAAGAGAAGAGCTTGGGGACATGGCAGGTCAGTTCTATGTCGGAATGGAATTAGAGTTCTAGCACATGTTCTGATATGCCGGATAGAATCAAAATGTGAGGTACTAATCAATGGAGAGAGAACATAACGAGATCAACATTCGTGTTGCCACGGTGGAGGATGCACAGCAGATTTTACAAATCTATGCACCTTATATAGAAAAAACGGCAAGTACATTTGAATATGAAGCCCCTGCATTAGAGGAATTTCGTGGAAGGATACAACATACCTTAAAGAAATATCCATATCTGGTTGCAGAAGAAGCAGGTGAGATTTTTAGGGTATGCCTATACGGGACCGTTCAAGGAACGTGCAGCGTATGACTGGGCAGTGGAAACCACGATTTATGTAAAAGAGGACAAAAAGCAAAGAGGAATTGGCAAGCTGCTGTATCAGGCACTTGAAGAAATTTCAAAGGCTCAAAATATATTGAATATGAATGCCTGCATAGCTTATCCCGAAAATGAGGATGAACACCTGACAAAAAACAGTGTGCAATTTCATGAGCATTTAGGGTATCAGATGGTAGGAACATTTCATCAATGTGGTTACAAGTTTGAAACATGGTATAATATGGTCTGGATGGAAAAATTTATCGGGGAACACCAAGTGCCGCCGGCTGAGGTGATTCCCTTTGCGGATATGGAGGATATGAATTGGAGGACAGGAAAGATATGAATCATAAAGAGGAGTTGAACGTAGACGAGGGTCTGCGTGGCAACGAACAGATAGAAGAGGCAATCGCAGCACTTCAACAGGAGCCGTCTCAGGAAATGTTAGCACATACACTGACGTGCATACGCAGACGTATGAATGAAAATGGACAGGTCATCATAGCAGTAGAACCTCCGGTTGGAGATCAGGGGATGCAGGTGCAGGCGGTTCAGACAGATGACGGAGCGAACTGGTGGGTGGCATTTACCGGATTTGAAGAAGAGATAAAAGGAAGTGAAGGAGTCATGTCCACCTTTTTAACCGATATGGGACATCTGTTTACTTCTGCTTTAGAAGTAGAGGAGATTAGTGGTATCATACTGAATCCGTGGAACCGAACATTAATGTTAAATAAAAAATTAATAAATATTATATTGGGAAATTGTTAAAGGAAAACGAAATGGCGTTATTGATTGACAAAAGAAGAACAATTCCTTTATACTAAAATGAAGAGGTGTGATTCGTGAAAAAAGCAGAAGATTCCCAATTAAATTATAATGAAGAAGCCGTGACATGCGTAAAAATGAGATGATACCGGATGAATATGTGACGAAGCTGGCATCCTTTTTAAGTCGGTCAGCGAGGAGAACCGGGTGCGGATGATTTTCGCCTTATCCAAGCGGGAGATGTGTGTGAATGACATTGCAGCGGCGCTTGGCATTTCCCAATCTCTGGTGTCCCATCAGTTAAAACTGTTAAAGCTCGAAGGACAGGTGAAATCCCGAAGAGAGGGAAAGAATGTATACTATTCTCTGGATGATCAGCATGTAGTAGACATTTTTGAAGAGGCATTAAAGCACATTATGCATCGCATGGAAGAGGGAATAAGTCCTGATTAGTAATGTGAAGGAGGAGTTAGAGCCGGAGGGCTACATTTTAAAACCGATTGACGGAAAGAAGTTAATAGAACGCATTGAGAATTGTTTTCAGAGCGGGGGTAACGTATGATAAAAATGCAGACAGCGCTATTAATACTGACAGTATTTATTGCCTGTCTGTATTTTAGTGCAAAAAAAAAAAATGATATCAATCACAAGCTGTTCAGCAGTATGCTGATTATGGGAATCGTAAACCTGACCTTTGACATCGTGACCGTTTATACCGTGAATCATTTAGAAGAAGTTTCACCGGTTGTCAATCGGGTATGCCACGATATTTTTATCTGATCCTGACTATTTCTTATGTGATACGCTACCGCTCGAAACTGAGCCAGAAGAAGCGTATTCTCATTCTGATACCAATGGCGGTAGAAATTGCAGTTTCAGTCTATCAGCTTTTTATCCGGTCAGTCTGATTAGTGGTTTTGGTATTTTTCTGATTATGTTTTCGATTTATTTGATCCATGAAAGCCAGGATATCCAGATGGCGGAAGAACTGAAAGAGGCAAAGGCAAAAGCCGAGCAGGCAAAATCAGATTTTTTAGCAAGTATGTCCCATGAGATACGAACCCCAATCAATGCCATTATCGGTATGGATGAGATGATTCTGCGGGAATATGAAGATGAAACCCTGCATCGGATGCGGAGTATGGGAGATATTCCGTGTAAAGATATGCCGGTGATTATTCTGACTGCAAATGCAGTAACCGGGGCAAGAGAGAATATTTAGAAGAGGGATTTACGGATTTTTAGCAAAACCGATTGACAGTACGCATCTTGAAAAAATGCTATGCACCTACCTTCCGAAAGAATTATTAGAAGAAGGTATGCCACAGGAGCATCAGGACAGCAGCAAAAAAGAGGAAACCGTATCGAAAGATATTTTAGATGTAGATTGTGGAATGGGGCTGATTGATGGAGTGATGAATGAGAGTTAATTATTGATTATAAAGTTCAGATGACAAATGTTGTATCCTAACCGACCAGTCAGACGCTCACACAAAGGAATATTCCCAGTTTCCTTTGTGCAGAACATTCCAATGAACCTCTGAAAACCGGAAATCGTGTTCGCCGATGGACTCCACGATTTCCTGAGTTTCATTTCCATTGCACAAAAAAGAAACTTTTCATATTCCTTTGTGGGAGCTGTGAATAGGCGGCTATAGAACCGTATTTGCCATCGGAAACTTATTGAGAAAAGCTCTCATTTATTTTGAGTGAAATTTAATAGAAGTAGTTGACAAATGGAAATAATAAGAATATTATAAGGATAAACATATGAATAGATGTTCAAATGAACAGATAATAAAATGATTAACAATAAGAAGAGAGGAGTCGATTTTATGAATAAAGAATTACATGAACATGAACATCATCACGATGATGGCTGTTGCTGTGGACATGAGCATGAACATCATCACGATGACGATTGCTGCTGTGGACATGAGCATCACGAACACGACCACCATGAGCATCACCACGTTGCAGAGAATATTCCGGCAGACCACAAGACAAAGGTTTATACCATTGAAAATCTGGGTTGTGCCAACTGTGCCGCAAAGATGGAGAGCCGGATTAACCAGTTAGAGGAGGTATCCGATGCGACCATTACGTTTGCAACAAAACAGCTTCGTGTCAGTGCAAAGAATCCGGATGCCTTATTAAATGAGATACAGGAAATCTGTGCAGGCATTGAGGTCGGAGTACAGGTTGTAGAGAAAAAAGAGCAGCGTCAGAATACCGCACAGAAGCGGGAGAGAAAAGCAGAGCAGAAAAAAGAACTGTATACCATTATCGCAGGAGCCGTATTATTCTTAGGTACGGTGCTGGTAAATGAAGTGATGGGTTACGAGGATTACAGTTTTCCATTCTTTTTGGCATTTGCAGTATCCTACCTGATCTTAGGTGGAGAGGTTCTTTTAAGTGCCGGTAAAAATATTTTAAAAGGTCAGATGTTTGATGAGAACTTCTTAATGAGTATTGCGACAATCGGAGCATTTGCCATTCACAAATATCCGGAAGCAGTCGGCGTTATGCTGTTCTTTAGAATCGGAGAATTTTTTGAAGATGTGGCAGTTGAAAAGAGCCGAAGTCAGATCATGGAGGCAGTGGATTTAAGACCGGAAGTAGTCCTTTTAGAAAAAGACGGTCAGATCACTGAAATCCCTGCGGAAGAGGCAAAAGCAGGAGATATCGTACAGGTACGTCCGGGCGACCGTATTCCGTTAGATGGAGTTGTCATTGAAGGCGAGAGCCGTATTGATACTTCCGCAGTTACAGGAGAGCCGGTGCCGGTAGCAGTCCGAGAGGGTTCTGAGGCAGTTTCCGGGTGTGTCAATATTTCGGGACTGTTACGCATCCGCGTAGAAAAACCGTTAGAAGAATCCATGGTCAGCAGGATCTTAAATTCGGTAGAAAATGCAGCAGCAGGCAAACCGAAGATTGACCATTTTATTACAAGATTCGCAAGAGTCTATACACCGATCGTAGTTGCGCTGGCATTGTTTACGGCGATCGCCATTCCGTTGATCACAGGTCAGGAATTTTATCCTTGGATCTACACAGCATTGAGTTTTCTGGTAATGAGCTGCCCATGTGCAGTGGTACTGAGTGTTCCGCTTGCATTTTTCTGCGGGATCGGAGCAGGTTCTAAACGTGGAATCCTTTTTAAAGGCGGAGTTGCCATTGAGGCATTGAAAAATGTAAAAGCAGTTGTTATGGATAAGACGGGAACTATTACCAAAGGAAACTTCGATGTACAGAAGGTACTGACACAGGATGAGTGGTCAGAAGAAGCAGTGTTATCCATGGCGGCAGCCTGTGAAAGTGCATCGACACATCCGATTGCAGTCAGCATTGTAACAGCAGCAAAAAATAAAAATCTTTCGATCGAAAACCAAGTGAGATTGAAGAAATTTCCGGTAAAGGAATCCGTGCCATCCAGAACGGCAGACAGCTTTTATGTGGAAATGTGAAGCTGATGCAGGCATTTGATGTGGATTTAAGTTCCTATCAAAAAGAAGGAAGCGCTTCTGAAGTACTTTTTAGCCGTAGATAAAAATTACGCAGGATGCATCATCGTTTCCGATACTTTAAAAGAAGAAGCACCACAGGCGATCGCTCGAATCAAGGGACAGAACTTAAAGACAGTTATGTTAACCGGAGATGCGTTAGAAAGTGCAGAGAAAATTGCAGCATTAGCAGGTGTGGAAGAAGTTCATGCAAGACTGCTCCCGGAAGATAAACTTTCCGAGCTTCAAAAAATCCGTGAAAAAGACGGAAGCGTGATGTTTGTCGGTGATGGCATCAACGATGCACCGGTACTTGCAGGAGCAGATGTCGGAACAGCGATGGGAAGTGGAGCAGATGCAGCGATTGAGGCAGCAGACGTTGTATTTATGAATTCGAACATGGATGCAATCCCGCAGGCGATCGCACTTGCAAATAAGACCGGAGCGGTAGCAATGCAAAACGTGATCTTTGCGATTGGAATCAAAGTAATCGTTATGATCTTAGGACTGACAGGAATCTATACCAATATGTGGTTAGCAGTATTCGCCGATACAGGTGTTGCATTCTTATGTATTTTGAATTCGATCCGAATTTTACGTCAGAAGTAATACAAAAAAATATAAGATTGCAATTTGACAGAAGGGAAACAGGAAACAAAATAAAATTTCTGCATATACTAAAGCCTGGAGGTATTGTATATGCAGAGAAATTGTACACAAATTAAAAAATGGGAAATCGCAGAATTTATATTTATCGCCATCGTGGGAACGCTGCTTCATTTTGTCTATGACTGGAGCGGACAGAATCCGGCGGTGGGCATTATCGCGCCGGTCAGTGAGAGTACATGGGAACATTTAAAGCTGCTCTTTATGCCGGCACTTTTATTTACACTGATCCAGGAGGCAGTGATTGGCAAAGATTATCCGTGTCTATTGACGCAAAAAGCAAAAGCCGTCTTAGCGGGTATGGCGTGGATCGTCGTAGGATTTTATACCTATACCGGCGTTTGGGGGAAAGATGTGGCATGGATAGATATTCTCTTGTTTTACACCGCAGTGGCATTGTATACATGGCTTTCTAAACACAGTATAGAAAAGAGAAAAAATACTGCAATGCAGGAGTGGGAACGGCAGTCTTTGTGCTGACATTTATCCTGTTTTTGGTGTTCACGGTACAACCGCCAAAGATCGGACTGTTTCAGGACCCGCAGATGGGAAGTGTGAACGTAAGTAAAATGCTTGTTTAGAAAATATTTAGAAATTCCCCTATCGCAGTTTAGGAATGTGTTATAAAATATAAAAAAATTGTGATAAAATGAGGGAATAAAAATGACGATCAGAAAAAGACTATCGAGAACCAATACAAGGATTTTGCTGTTTGCGCTGTTATCGCTGTTAGTGATCGGTGTATTTATTATAGAGATTTTTGAAAAAACCTATTTAGAGCAGGCGATCAACTATGTAAAATTACAGGATCATTCCGTAGAACTGGTAGATTTTTTGGATGAATATCAATTTTCGGAGGATGAGATCGGAACACTCGGAAAAAAGATCCGGAGCTATGGTCACAACTTTTATATCGCAAAAGACAGGCAAAGAGTCAGTACGGATTTTTCTACAAAACAGCTTCGGGAGATGCAGTATTTAGATTCCTATGTTACCATCAATGAGCCGGCAGATGTATTTGTCTGGCGGACGGCAACGATGATCTTTAAAAGTTATGAGACAGAGACCGGAACCTATCAGGTGGTAGCGCTCCGCAATGATGAGAACACCAGACAGATCAATCCGAACAGGGAGACATATCGGTGGCTGATACCTATCTTTACGGCGATCGGTGTTCTGGCGATTGCGATCATTGTGGGGATCAGCAGATATTTCAGCCGGAAGTTAGAAAACAGGATCATGGAGCCGATCGAAAAGCTGATCGATGCGGCAAACCGTGTTGAGGATGGAAATTTTGAAGAGCATGTGGAATATGAGGGAGAGGAAGAGTTTGAAAAACTCTGCCATTCCTTTAACACCATGCAGGACAGTCTTGCGGCGGGCGTTGACCGGGCAGAAGAATATGATAAGGCAAAGACAGAGATGATCGCCGGAATGTCTCACGACCTTCGGACACCGCTGACCTCGATTAAAGGTTATATCAAAGGAGTCAAAGACGGAGTTGCCAATACACCACAGAAGCAGGAGCAGTATTTAGACATTGCCTATCAGAAGGCATGTGCCATGGATGTGCTGCTACGAAAACTTTCGGATTTTTCAAAGTTAGAGACCGGAAATATGCCGATGGAGCCGGTGGCGACCGATTTTGGAGCATTTTTACAGGAGATGCTGGATGATAATGAACAATACCTGAGAGAAAAAGATGTGAATGTCATATTTTTTTGTACCGGAGGAAAAAGTGATCACCTGCATCGACCATGAGCAGACCAAACGCGTCCTCCGCAACATCATGGAAAACAGCATGAAATACCGTTGCAGGGAACAGGTGTTGATCCGCATGAACCTGATCCCGAATAAAGAGTCGGTCATTTTAAAGATCACGGATGACGGAGAAGGAGTACCGGAGGAAAAACTGCCGCATTTATTTGAACAGTTCTATCGCGGAGATGAGACAAGAAACAGCAGGATTGACGGAGACGGACTCGGACTGTACATAGCAAAACGCATTATAGAACAACAGGGCGGAAGTATCAGTGCTTCAAACCATGGCGGGTTCTGTATTACGATCATACTTCCGAGAGTGGGAGAAGAACAGGAGCAGATATGAGAGAAAAAATATTAATAGTAGAAGACGAAGAAGAAATTGCAATGTTAGAGCAGGACTATCTGGAGATCAACGGATTTCAGACAATGATCGAGAGTGATGGTGAGCAGGCGGTGGAACTGGCACTGACGGAGAGTTTGATCTGATCTTATTGGATCTCATGCTTCCGGGCAAAAACGGCTATGATATCTGCAGAGAGATCCGCGACAAAGTGGATGTTCCGATTTTAATGGTAACGGCACGCACCGAATCCATAGACAAGGTGCTGGGTCTGGGACTTGGAGCCGATGATTACATATCGAAACCGTTTGATCCGGCAGAACTGGTAGCAAGAGTAAAATCCCACTTAAACCGTTACGAAAGACTGACGAAGAACGGTGAGCCGCAAAACGGCACCGAAGGACGGGAAAAAGATGTTATCAAAATTGATGGGATCGAGATACATACGAGAAGCTGGAAAGTATTTCGGGACGGCGAAGAGATCCGCTTCCCAAACCGTGAGTTTGAACTGTTGAAGTTTCTTGCGATGAATCCGAATATCGTTTTTTCAAAAGAGGAATTGTTTGAAAAAATCTGGGGCTATGATTATGTCGGGGATAGCGTGACCGTGACCGTACATATTAACCGGATTCGTGAAAAAATCGAAGAGGACAGCAAGAATCCAAAGATCATTGAAACGGTCTGGGGTGCGGGATACCGCCTGAATCGGTAGAAATCTTAAGAATAAATCAAGAAAATTTAGGTTTTGTTTAGAAATGTTATAAATTCTGTTTAGGAGTTTTCGTTTGGAAATTTATTTCTCCATGCTACCATAACGTTGTAGGAAATATAGCAGTCGCAGTTATATTTTTCACAATAATAAGGAGGAAAATGAATGCTCAAAAACGAATGGAAGAAGCTATTTCAAAACAAATTTATGATCGTGGTCATGATCGCGATCATCCTGATACCGACAATTTACACGGCAATTTTTGTGGGAGCCATGTGGGACCCGTATGGAAGGGTGGAACATCTTCCGGTTGCAGTTGTAAATAAGGACGTACCGGTAACTTACAAAGACAAAGAACTGAGTGTTGGAGAAGACCTGGTCAAAAATCTGAAAGAAAACAACTCTTTGGATTTTAACTTTGTAGATGCAGATACGGCAGCGGCAGGGCTTGCGAACGGTACCTATTACATGGTGCTGACCATACCAAAGGATTTCTCAAAAAATGCAACGACTCTGACAGAGAAGAATGCAAAAAGATGATGCTGTACTATGAAACCAATCCGGGACAGAACTACATCGCATCCAAAATGAGTGAGACAGCGGTAAGCAAGATTCAGACAAACATTCGTGAAAAGATCACAACGCAGTATACGGAAACTGTATTTGAACAGTTAGGAACCATCGGAGATGGTTTTGTAGAAGCGGCAGATGGAGCATTACAGATCACAGACGGTACAGACCAGCTGTTAGACGGAAACGGACAGCTTCAGGATGGTATCGAAACCTTAAAAGGACGGAACCGTTGCTTTAGAAGATGGAAGCACCAGTCTCCAGACAGGAATCAGTGCGTATACACAGGGTGTTGGAACACTGAAAGCCGGAGCAGATACGTTAAATGGCAAGAGTTCAGATTTGAACAGGGGTGTCACAAGCGTTTCTGAAGGAGTTACCTCTTTAAAGAGCGGAAGCGGAGCAATTTTAGCCGGTATGAATACAATGTCTGATGAGCTTGCAAAGAGCCTTTCCAAAGAAAACATGAAAAACATGGAAGCATTGCGGGGCGGTCTTACAAGCATCAACAAAGGGATCCAGACATTAAATACCGAACTTCAGAAAATGGATGTAGAAGGTCAGTTGAATACGACAGTGAGTGCAGTAACAGGCGGTCTTACTTCCATACAGGGAAGCCTTTTAAATTCCCAGACACATATGGGTGAGCTGCAGACAGCCATTGGAACGTTAAAAATGCAGTTATTGGCATCTGGAAAAACAGAGGATGAAGTAAATGCAATGTTGTTACCGCTGATGCAGTCCGCACAGGCGGTCGGAGGAGATGTCAGCGCGATCGCAACGACAACATCCGGTCTGGCAGATTCCTTAAAGAACAGCAATTTATCGGAAGTTACACAAAAAGTAGATACGTTAAAGAGCAATGTCAGCACACTGGCAGAAAATTCTGATGTGGTATTACCGAACAGTAGTACAACGATTGAAAAGCTGACATCCGGTTTACAGGGAGTGCAGTCCGCATTGGATAAGACCGGAGAAACGGCAGACCAGATGGGACTCATCCAGGCAATGGGTGCAGTGAATACCGGACTCGGACAGTTAGATACCGGGATCAATGGTGAAAAAGGCTTAAAAGCAGGCGTGAAAGCATATACAGATGGTGTATCCCAACTTGCAGGTGGAGCAGAGCAGTTGACAGCGAACAGTGCAGCGTTGAACGAAGGTGCGGGAAAACTCACGAGCGGAGCAGCGGCATTAAAAGACGGAAGCAACAGACTCTATGATGGAACCGTAAGTATGCAGGAAGGGCTTTCTAAGTTAAAAGACGGAAGTGTTACACTTGCAGATAGTCTGAACGATGCCGGAGATGAAGTAAAAGCGACCAATACGGACGAAGATACCGTTGAAATGTTTGCGGCTCCGGTTGAGACAAAGGGAAGCACCTACTCCCGCATTGACAACAACGGAAGTGCAATGGCAGCTTACATGATGGGTGTAGGTCTCTGGGTGGCATGTATCGCATTCTGCGTTATGTACCCGCTGATGAAGCCGGCAGGCGAAGTCAAAAACGGTATCCGCTGGTGGTTCAGCAAAGCATCCGTATATCTGATCATTGCATCCGTTCAGGCGGTAGTCATGGTACTCATGCTCAAGCTGATCTTAGGATTCCAGCCGGAATACTTAGGAAGAACGATTTTAGTGGCAATGGTTGCCTCCATGGCATTCATGTCCGTAATGTACTTCTTTAACATCTGTTTCGACAAAGTCGGAAGTTACCTGATGCTGATCTTCATGGTATTGCAGTTAGGCGGTTCTGCCGGAACTTATCCGTTGGAATTATCCTCGGATTTCTATCATAAGATCCATGAGCGTATGCCGTTTACCTATAGCGTAAAGGCTTTCCGTTCCACCATTTCCACAGGTCAGGATATCTCCGGGGAAATGGCAGTGTTTATCGGAATGATCGTAGTGTTTAATCTGTTATCCTTAGCAGTGTTTGTTTATAAGACAAAAAAGGAAAAAATATGATCTCGGCAGAGGTAGCCGTGGAATCATAAAAACAGCATTGACAAGTGTTACACATAGTGCTACACTAACTTACAGTTAAATAAGAATCTTCAGGGCAGGATGAAATTTCCGACCGGCGGTAAAGCCCGCGAACCGAGAGGTATGATTCGGTGTAACTCCGAAGCCGACAGTATAGTCTGGATGAAAGAAGATGCAAAAGCTGCGTAGGCAGTACACTTGTGATGCACAGTAAAGCTCTGAAATGATATTCATTTCAGAGCTTATTATATTTCACAGAAAAGAAATGAATAAAAAAGTGTAGAACCAAACAGTGAGCAACCCCTGAACGATAGATCAGTTCAGGGGTTTTTTTTGATACTTTTTCATACAAAAATTTGTATAAAAAAAAAGATCAAAGAACCCAAAACTTTCACATCCCATACAACTACTATATGATTTGTGCACCCACAAAGTTAGGAGGAAAAACACTATGACCCCGGAAGAATATATGCAAATCGCCATCGAAGAGGCAAAAAAGGCTCAGGCTTCACCAGCCCCAACCCACTTGTCGGAGCCGTACTCGTGAAAGACGGAAAAATCGTCGGCAAAGACTATCACCACAAATACGGAGAATTTCATGCAGAGAGAAATGCCATTTTAAACTGCAAAGAAGACTTAGCGGGAGCATCCCTCTATGTCACATTAGAGCCGTGCTGCCACTATGGAAAGACGCCTCCCTGCACACAGATCATCATAGAAAGAGGAATCGAAAAAGTATATATCGGTTCCTATGATCCGAATCCAAAAGTCAATGGCGGCGGCATCGAGCAGTTAAAAGATGCGGGAATAGAAGTAGTTACGGAAGTCTTAAAGGAAGAGTGTGATGCACTCAATCCGGTATTTTTTCATTACATAGAAAAAAAAAGAACCTTACGTCGTTTTAAAATATGCGATGACGGCAGATGGAAAAATTGCAACAAGAACCGGAGCCTCAAAATGGATTACCGGAGAAGCGGCGAGAAAACGTGTGCAGTACAGCCGAAAAATTTACAGTGGGATCATGGTGGGGATCGGAACCGTGTTAGCAGATGACCCGATGCTGACCTGTCGCTTAGAAAATGCAAAAAATCCGGTCAGGATCATATGCGACAGCAGTCTTAGGATTCCGTTGGATTCTAATATTGTAAAGACGGCGAAAGAAGTACCGACCATCATAGCCTGTACGGTTGCGAAAGAAGATAAAGGAAACTTAAAAAGGACTTAACTATCAAAGAAAAGATAGAAAAGTTACAGCAGGCAGGATGCGAAGTGATCCATATCGGAAGAACCAAAACCGGAGTAGATCTGAAAGAACTGATGAAGTTGCTCGGAGAAAAAGGCATCGACAGCATCCTGTTAGAGGGCGGGAGCAGCCTGAACTATTCGGCATTGCAGGCAGGCATTGTATCACAAGTAGAAACCTATATCGCACCAAAGATATTCGGAGGCGAACTGGCAAAGACACCGGTTGGCGGAATAGGCGTAGAAGAGCCGGGGCAGGCATTTTTCTTGAAAAATCCGAAAATCACACAGATAGAACAAGACATACTGATAGAATGGGAGGTGGGAACTTGTTCACGGGAATCGTAGAAGAAATCGGAAAAATCGCAGGAATTCAAAGGGAGCAAAGTCAGCGGTGCTGACGATACAGGCAGAAAAAAGTATTGGAGGATGTTCATATCGGAGACAGCATCGCCGTCAACGGAGTCTGCCTGACCGTCACATCTTTTGAAAAAAACACTTACACCGCTGATGTGATGAATGAAACCCTGCAACGAAGTTCACTCGGAAGCCTGAGTATTGGCAGCAGTGTGAAGTTAGAGCGGGCAATGGCGGCAAACGGGCGGTTTGGAGGACATATCGTGTCGGGCCATATTGACGGAACCGGAACGATCACACAGGTTAAAAGAGATGACAATGCCATCTGGTATACGATCATGGCAGAAGCGTCCCTGATGAAATACATTGTAGAAAAAGGCTCCATAGCGATTGATGGTATCAGCCTGACCGTCGCAAAACGGAGTGACAAAGATTTTTCCATATCCATGATACCGCATACGGCAAAAGAGACAATCTTATCGCAGAAGAAAGCGGGGGATGTGGTCAATCTTGAAAACGACATCATTGGAAAATATGTAGAACAGTTACTACAGTATGACAAAAAGAAGAAAAAAACAGAGCCGCCTGACAAAAGAATTTTTATTGCAGGCAGGCTTTTAGAAAGGAGCAAAAATTATGTTTCAATTTAACACAGTAGAAGAAGCACTGGAGGACTTAAAGAAAGGAAAGCTGATTCTGGTAACAGATGATGAAGACCGCGAAAATGAGGGCGATTTAATCTGTGCGGCAGAATTTGCAACAACGGAAAACGTCAATTTTATGGCAACACATGCCAAAGGTCTGATCTGTATGCCGATGGGAGAAGAAATCATAAAAAATTGCAGATACCGCAGATGGTCAGCAACAACACCGATAACCATGAGACGGCGTTTACCGTATCCATTGACCATGTCGATACCACCACCGGAATTTCAGCAGCGGAGCGTTCGATCACAGCAATGAAATGTGTGGATGAGGATGCGAAGCCGGAGGACTTCCGCAGACCGGGACATATGTTTCCATTATTGGCAAAACCAAACGGAGTCTTAGAAAGAAACGGCCACACAGAGGCAACGGTGGACTTAATGAAGTTAGCAGGATTAAAGGAGTGCGGACTTTGCTGCGAGATCATGCGTGACGATGGAACGATGATGAGAACGCCGGAATTAAAGGAGATGGCACAAAAATATAATCTGAAATTTATTACCATCCGTGCTTTGCAGGAATACCGGAAAGTTCACGACAAACTGGTAGAGCAGGTGGCAGCAGTTAAAATGCCAACCAAATATGGAAACTTCCGCGCATACGGATACATCAACAAATTAAACGGGGAACATCATGTGGCACTGGTCAAAGGCGATATCGGAGATGGAAAAGATCTGCTCTGTCGTGTCCATTCGGAATGTCTGACCGGAGATGTATTTGGCTCCGAGCGCTGTGACTGCGGAGAGCAGTTTGCAAAAAGCCATGGAAGCAATCGAGAGAGAAGGACGGGGAATTTTACTCTATCTTCGTCAGGAAGGACGAGGTATCGGACTGATCAATAAATTAAAAGCCTATGAACTTCAGGAAAAAGGAATGGACACCGTAGAGGCAAATCTGGCGCTCGGTTTTGATGATGATGAGAGAGAATACTACATAGGCGCACAGATCTTACGGGATTTAGGAGCGAAATCCTTAAGATTGTTAACCAACAATCCGTTAAAAATCGAAGGACTGGAAGATTTTGGACTGGAGATCAAGGAGCGGGTGCCGATTCAGATCGCATTGACACCGTATGACAAATTTTATCTGATCACCAAGAAAAACAAGATGGGACATATCCTGGATTATCAGGAGAAATAGAATGTCACTCATTCTAACTATTAAAAAAGTAAGGACAGTACATTAGCAAAAAACATAAAAATAAAAAGGAGATTTTATTATGAACGTATTTGAAGGAAAAGTTGTATCAGAGGGAATGAAAGTAGGAATCGTAGCAGCCAGATTCAACGAATTCATCGTAAGTAAATTAGTGGCAGGAGCACAGGATGCACTTGTCAGACACGATGTAAAAAAAGAAGAGGACATCGACCTTGCGTGGGTGCCGGGAGCTTTTGAAATCCCGCTGATCGCGTCAAAGATGGCAAAGAGTGGAAAATACGATGCAGTCATTGCATTACGAGCAGTTATCCGTGGTTCAACAACACACTATGATTATGTATGCAGCGAAGTATCGAAAGGAATTGCAAACGTGTCCTTAAATTCCGATATCCCGGTTATGTTCGGCGTGATCACAACGGAAAATATCGAGCAGGCAATCGAACGTGCCGGAACAAAAGCAGGAAACGAAGGTTATGACTGTGCTTTAGGTGCCATCGAAATGGTAAATCTCATCCGCAATATCGAAAAGTAAAATTATTGTAAAATGGTAAAGAAAGGATATACTTTTTGATTTTCCGTGTTATAATAAACCTGTGAGAGAAGAAGAGAGAAGAGAAAAAAGGAGGTTTATTATGAGCAGGAACCTATTGACGTTAACAATTGGAAAACAGAAAAACATTGCATTGATCGCACATGATGCGAAAAAAGAAGAGCTGATCAGTTGGTGTGATGAGCACAAAAACTTTTAAGTAAACACTTTTTATGCGGAACAGGGACAACCGCCCGCATGATTACGGATAGAACCGGACTTCCGGTAAAGGGCTACAATAGCGGTCCTCTTGGCGGTGACCAGCAGATTGGTGCAAAGATCGTAGAGGGAAGAATTGATTTTGTAATATTCTTTTCGGACCCACTTACCGCGGCACCGCATGACCCGGATGTAAAAGCATTACTCCGTGTGGCACAAGTATACGATATCCCGATCGCCAATAACCGGGCAACAGCCGATTTTATGATCACATCCCCGCTGATGGATCAGGAATATGACCATGATGTCATAGATTTCCAGAGGAATATTGCAGAGCGTGCAAAGACGCTTTAGGAAAATAAAAAGTTAATTTTTACTCAAAATTTTTTACAAGTAAAATAGTGTGAATTTGCCGTCTCCCAGACTTTTCAAAGTTTGGGAGACATTTTTTTAGGTATTTTGTACATTGACTTTGCGTCCCCCTATGTTAGCATGTCTACAAAGCATATTTTCTTTTTCTCATGGCATTGCCATTTCACGATTTCTTTTATCATTTCAGAAAATTCATGCTTTTATTCAAGTGAACAAGAGCAGGATTTTTTGAGACATGGCAAGAGAATACCTTCATAAAAGTGAGAAAGAGATGCTTCTCTTCCTGTAATCCTCTTTATATAAAGGGGATTACAGGAATATCCGAAAAGTTCGAAGGGGAATCCTTATAGGGATTCCCAACGTCCACTCGCACCACACGGCAGTACAAGACCATTAGAAGATACCGGAAGACCGATTTCCTCTGCCATAACTTTTCCATGGAATCTTTTCATTTCCGTGCCAAGGAGATACGCAAGCACGGCAGGCTGCAGTCCTGTGGTATAGGAATTGATCAGGAAGAAAAGCGGATCGTCAGAAAGGATCTGTGTACAAAGCTTTACCAGAGGATGAATGGCTTCTTCAATCTTCCAGATTTCGCCTTTCGGACCTCTTCCGTAAGATGGAGGATCCATGATAATGGCATCATAATGATTACCGCGTCGGATCTCACGTTCTACGAATTTGACGCAGTCATCGACAAGCCAGCGGATCGGCGCATCTTTCAGACCACTGGCAACAGCGTTTTCTTTTGCCCATGTAACCATGCCTTTCGAAGCATCGACATGAGTCACACTTGCACCGGCAGCCGCAGCAGCTAATGTAGCACCACCTGTATAAGCAAAGAGATTTAAAACCTTCACAGGACGATTGGCATGTTTGATCTTTTCAGAGAACCAGTCCCAGTTGACAGCCTGCTCCGGGAACAGACCGGTATGCTTAAAGCTGAAAGGTTTTAAGTGAAAAGTCAGATTCTTATAGTGTAAGTTCCACTGTTGTGGAAGATCAAAGAACTCCCATTCACCACCGCCTTTTTGCTGCGGTGATAATGTCCGTTCTTACGTCTCCATTCCTTTCGGGTTTTTCGGGTATCCCAAATGACCTGAGGGTCCGGGCGAACGAGAATGTAATCTCCCCAGCGTTCGAGTTTTTCTCCATTGGAGCAGTCAATAACTTCATATTCTTTCCAATTATCAGCAATCCACATAATGAGTTCCTTCCTATATAATATAATCTATCATCATCGTGTAAGACATGAGCGTCTTACAATCAAAATAGTCCAGTACCTATTTTACACACATATGATATAAAAAGTAAAATAGAAAAAAGCACTTGAGCAGACAAATTTGATTTGTTATAATAAAAATTAAGATAAAAAGTAGAAACGTGAAATATAAAATGAGAGGTAAATGTCGATGTATCTGGAATGGATGGGAAAAAACCGTGCTTTTGTAGAAAAGTTTATAAGATATGCGAATACATATGCAGCGGTTTATAAGAAAGAAGCACTGTACGGAACGGACATACCGATTTCCTTTGAGCAGGTGCAGGTATTGGGTATCTGTTAGAAAACGAACAGTTGAATCAGAATATGTCAATGATTGCAAGCCGTTTGGGAATTACGCCAAGTAATTTTACGCGAATTGTAAATAAACTGTCAGGAAAGAAACTGTTAGAGAAGTACTATGTAGAGGGCAATCGTAAGAACATAGTGATTCGTGTTACGGATTTTGGAAAGGAGCAGTACAGTTCCTATTCAAAGTGGATTTATGAGAATTCATTCTCAAAATTATTTGTGCACATGGAGAAGGTGCCGGAAGAAATATTGTGGGAGCTTGCACAGGGATTTGAAGAGGCTTTATGGCTACAGGAAAAGACCAGTACGGAGAGCAAGCTGATTCCGGTGGATGAAACAAAAAAATAGGGTCAGTATAAAAAGTGTACAGGGAGTAGAAAATGTACACTTTTTTTGTTGCAATTTTTCTATTCTGTAGTAGAATATCTGACAAGAAGATTATTGCAAGTTGCAATAAAATAGTTGCATTTAGAAATAAAAGGAGTGACAGAGATGAAAAGCGAAGCTTTTAAGTATAAATCAGCAGATAAAAAGACAATGATCGATGCAGTTCGCTGGCTGCCGGATAATGGAGAATATAAAGCGGTTCTTCAGATAACGCATGGAATGGTAGAATACAAAGAGCGTTATATGCCATTTGCAGAGTTTATGACAGAGAATGGTTTTATGGTGGTAGCACATGATCACTTAGGACATGGCGAATCCGTAAGTTCTAAAAAAGACTAAGTTAGGAAACTGGCGACAAGTCACTGTATCACGAATAGAATTTGTCTGACACTTACGAAAGACAGATTGGAGTACTACAGTCCGTTTTAGAGAAAATTCAACGCGGGCTTCTTTGTGGGCGTGAGTCCATGACACACGGGGGTATTCCAATCCGAAATGTACCTTTAAATTCAGTCACCGCTTGTCGTACGATTAGATCGCTTGTTTATCGTAAAAGTGATCCGGTCGAAAAGGAGGCGACTTTTTTTATGGCAAGTCAAGTAATGAGAATCACTCTGAAGGCTTATGATCACAAGTTAGTTGATTCATCAGCACAGAAAATCATCGAAACTGTAAAGAAGAACGGATCACAGGTGAGCGGACCGGTACCTCTTCCTACAAAGAAGGAAGTAGTTACAATCTTAAGAGCTACTCACAAGTACAAAGATTCCCGCGAGCAGTTCGAGCAGAGAACTCATAAGAGACTGATCGATATCGTAACACCAACTCAGAAAACAGTTGATGCTTTATCTCGCCTTGAGATGCCGGCTGGTGTTTACATCGATATCAAGATGAAGAATAAATAATTTCTTCATCCCACAAATCCTAAGGGTTAATATCCTGAAGGGTTTTATATAGAAGTAATGAAAACAAAACTATAGCAGCCACTTATATGGACTGTTCTAGGATGAACGGTTCCGCTACCCCCGCACATGGTTGGGCATGAAGCGTTCCGCTGTAGAGAAAACAGGAGGTAAAAGTATGAAGAAAGCGATTTTAGCAACAAAAGTCGGAATGACTCAGATCTTCAATGCAGACGGTGTTTTAGTACCGGTTACTGTATTGGAAGCAGGTCCATGTTCAGTGACACAGATCAAGACAGTAGAGAACGATGGATACAGTGCAGTGCAGGTTGGCATGGACAAAAAAAAGAAAAGTTGTTAACAAAAGATGCCAACGGAAAGAAAGAAATCAGAAACAGACATGGTGTTAAAAAGGCAGAGAAAGGTCATTTTGACAAAGCCGGGCGTATCCGGCAAAGAGATATGTCAGAGAGTTCAAATTTGAGAATGCTGCTGATTACAACTTAGCAGACGAGATCAAGGCTGATATCTTTGCAGAGGGCGACAAGATCGACGCTACTGCAATTTCCAAAGGAAAAGGATTCCAGGGCGCTATCAAGAGATTAGGACAGCACAGAGGTCCTATGGCGCACGGTTCCAAGTTCCATCGTCATCAGGGTTCCAACGGTGCGTGTTCCTCACCGAGCCGTGTATTCAAGGGAAAAGGAATGCCGGGACACATGGGAAGCGTACAGGTAACTACACAGAACCTTGAAATCGTAAGAGTTGACGCAGAGAACAACCTGCTTTTAGTAAAAGGTGCCGTACCAGGTGCTAAGAAGTGTTTAGTAACAGTTAAAGAAACAGTAAAAGGCTGGTAAATAGTGCTCGAATAGGAAAGGAGGAACTAAACGATGGCTAAAGTAGCTGTTTATAATATGGAAGGCAAGGAAGTTGACAGCCTTGAGTTGAACGATGCTATCTTCGGAGTAGAAGTGAATGAGCATTTAGTACACATGGCAGTCCTTCAGCAGCTTGCAAATAACCGCCAGGGAACACAGAAGGCTAAGACGCGTTCCGAAGTACGCGGTGGTGGTAGAAAACCATGGAGACAGAAGGGAACCGGACATGCAAGACAGGGTTCAACCAGAGCTCCGCAGTGGAAAGGCGGAGGAGTTGTATTCGCACCGGTTCCAAGAGACTACTCTTTCAAATTAAACAAGAAAGAGAAAAGAGCAGCATTAAAATCTGTTCTGACATCCAGAGTTCAGGAGAACAAATTCATCGTTGTAGATGAGTTAAAGATGGATGAGATCAAAACAAAGACATTCAAAGGTGTGTTGATAACCTGAATGTTGAAAAAGCACTTGTTGTTTTAAATGACATGGATGCAAACGTAATTGCTTCTGCAAAGAACATCCCAACAGTTAAGACAACACAGACAAACGAGTTAAATGTATTTGATGTATTAAAATACAACACAGTAGTTGTAACAAAAGACGCTGTTAAGACAATCGAGGAGGTGTACGCATAATGGCAAATATTCAGTACTATGATGTAATCCTCAAACCGGTTATTACAGAAAAAAGCATGAATGCAATGGCTGAGAAAAATATACTTTCTTAGTTCACCCAGAAGCTAACAAATCCATGATCAAGGAAGCAGTTGAGAAAATGTTCGAAGGAACAAAGTTGCCAGCGTAAACACAATGAACATGGATGGAAAGAAAAAAAGACGCGGAATGGTTGTACCGGAAAAACTGCTAAGACCAAGAAAAGCTATCGTAACGTTAACAGCAGACAGCAAGGACATCGAGATCTTCGCTGGACTGTAAGATGAAAAGCGTTTCGTTCTGATAGAAACTAAGGCGCAGCGATGCGCGATAACAAACAATCGAAAGGAGAACAACAATGGGAATTAAGACATACAACCCATATACACCTTCCAGAAGAAATACGACTGGCTCCGATTTCTCTGAAATTACAAAGAAGACACCGGAGAAGTCCTTACTTGTTTCTTTAAAGAAGAATGCTGGTCGTAACAACCAGGGTAAAATCACTGTAAGACACCATGGTGGTGGAAACAGAAAGAAATACAGACTCGTAGATTTCAAACGTAATAAAAAAGACGGAATCCCGGCAAAAGTAGTCGGAATCGAGTACGATCCGAACAGAAGCGCTAACATCGCTTTAATCTGCTACGCAGATGGTGAGAAAGCTTATATCCTTGCACCACAGGGATTAACAGACGGAATGACAGTATCAGCGGCGCAGAGCAGAGATCAGAGTAGGTAACTGCTTACCGCTCGAGAATATCCCGGTTGGTACCCAGGTACACAACGTAGAGCTTCATCCTGGCAAGGGCGGACAGATGGTTCGTTCCGCTGGTATGAGCGCTCAGTTAATGGCAAAAAGAAGGAAAATATGCAACACTTCGTCTTCCTTCAGGCGAGATGAGAATGGTTCCGATCAACTGCCGTGCAACTGTTGGTGTTGATCGGAAATGGCGACCATAACCTTATTAACATTGGTAAAGCAGGACGTAAGCGTCACATGGGTGTTCGCCCGACTGTACGTGGTTCTGTTATGAACCCGAATGACCATCCACATGGAGGTGGTGAGGGCCGTGCTCCGATCGGACGTCCGGGTCCATGTACACACCTTGGGGCAAGCCTGCACTTGGTCTTGAAGACCAGAAAGAAGAACAAAACAGTCTAACAAGCTTATCGTAAGAAGAAGAGACGGAAGAGCAATCAAATAAGGAGGATAGCTATTATGGCACGTTCATTAAAAAGATGTTCGTAGTCCGAGGACCATTTGCGGACGCTAAGTTTACTGAAGAAGATTGATGCTATGAACGCTTCCGGAAAAAAGACAAGAGTGTCATCAAGACATGGTCCCGTCGTTCTACAATCTTTCCACAGATGGTTGGACATACAATTGCAGTCCATGATGGAAGAAAACATGTACCTGTATATGTGACAGAAGATATGGTTGGTCATAAATTAGGTGAGTTCGTTGCAACAAGAACTTACAGAGGACATGGAAAAGACGAAAAGAAATCAAAAGTTCGATAATATTTTTTTGAAAGGAGGTTTCATCCATGGCTAAGGGACATAGAAGTAAGATCAAGAGAGAGAGAAATGAAGTAAAAGATACCAGACCATCCGCAAAGTTATCTTATGCAAGAGTATCTGTTCAGAAAGCATGCTTCGTATTAGACGCAATTCGTGGCAAAGATGTTCAGACAGCATTAGCTATCGTAATCTTATAATCCAAGATACGCATCCAGCGTCATCGAGAAAACTATTAAAATCAGCAATCGCAAATGCTGAGAACAACAACGGCATGAAGAATTACAAGTTGGAAAACCTGTATATTGCAGAGTGTTATGCAAACCAGGGACCGACAATGAAGAGAGTAAGACCAAGAGCACAGGGCAGAGCTTACAGAATCGAGAAGAGAATGAGCCACATTACAATCGTGCTGGATGAGAAATAATAAGGAGGTCAAACATGGGACAGAAAGTTAATCCACATGGCTTAAGAGTCGGCGTTATCAAAGATTGGGACTCTAAATGGTATGCGGAAGCAGATTTCGCAGATTTCTTAGTGGAAGACTACAATATCAGAACTTATCTTAAGAAGAAGTTATACGCGGCAGGTGTTTCCAAGATCGAGATCGAGAGAGCATCTGATCGTGTAAAGGTTATCATCTATACCGCAAAGCCGGGCGTTGTTATCGGTAAGGGCGGCGCTGAGATCGAGAAGATCAAGGGCGAGGTTCAGAAGTTCACAGACAAGAAGTTGGTTGTAGATATTAAGGAAGTAAAGAGACCGGACCGCGATGCTCAGTTAGTAGCTGAGAACATTGCATTACAGTTAGAGAACCGTGTTTCTTTCCGTAGAGCAATGAAGTCCTGCATGGGAAGAACCATGAAGGCTGGCGCAAAGGGTATTAAGACATCCTGCTCCGGACGTCTCGGCGGTGCTGATATGGCTCGTACAGAGTTCTACTCTGAGGGTACGATTCCGCTTCAGACACTTCGCGCAGATATTGATTATGGATTCGCTGAGGCAGACACTACTTATGGTAAGGTCGGCGTTAAGGTATGGATCTACAAGGGCGAGGTACTTCCGGTAAGAGCAAATAAGGAAGGGGGAGCTAACTAATGTTAATGCCAAAGAGAGTAAAGCATAGAAAGCAGTTCCGTGGTTCCATGACAGGAAAGGCAACCAGAGGAAACACAATCACCTACGGTGAGTACGGTATTGTTGCTCTGGAACCATGCTGGATCAAAGCAAACCAGATCGAGGCAGCCCGTATCGCTATGACAAGATATATCAAGCGTGGTGGTAAAGTCTGGATCAAGATTTTCCCAGAGAAGCCTGTAACTCAGAAGCCTATGGGTGTTCGTATGGGTAAAGGAAAAGGCTCCCTGGAGTATTGGGTAGCTGTTGTGAAACCAGGTCGTGTATTATTTGAAATCTCCGGTGTTCCGGAAGACGTTGCGAAAGAAGCGTTACGTCTTGCTACACACAAATTACCTTGCAAATGTAAAGTAGTTTCTCGTGCGGATTTAGAAGGCGGTGTATCAAATGAAAACTAGTAAATATTTAGAAGAATTAAAAACCCAGTCTGTCGCAGATTTGAGCGCGCAGTTAGTAGACGCTAAAAAAGAACTTTTCAATTTGAGATTCCAGAACGCAACCAATCAGTTAGATAATACAAGCAGAATCAAAGAAGTAAGAAAGAACATTGCAAGAATTCAGACGATCATTACTGAGAAAGAAAAAGTTGCGCAGTAGGATTCCAGAAAGGAGAATAGTCAGTCGTGGAAGAAAGAAATCTTAGAAAAACACGTGTTGGTATTGTTGTAAGCGACAAGATGGATAAGACGATTACTGTTGCAATCCAGGATAACGTAAGACATCCTCTTTACAACAAGATCGTTAAGAAAACATATAAATTAAAGGCCCATGACGAGAAGAACGAATGCAAGATCGGTGATAAAGTCAGAGTTATGGAAACAAGACCATTATCTAAGGATAAGAGATGGAGACTTGTAGAAATCATGGAAAGAGCAAAATAGTTAGAAGGAGGCTACAAGCATGGTACAGCAGGAAAGTAGACTTAAGGTAGCCGATAACACAGGAGCAAAAGAGCTGCTCGTTATCCGTGTTATGGGTGGATCTACTAGAAGATATGCGAATATTGGTGACGTTATTGTTGCTACGGTCAAAGATGCAACACCAGGCGGTGTTGTTAAAAAGGGCGATGTTGTGAAAGCTGTAGTTGTTCGTTCCGTAAAGGGTGCACGTCGTAAAGATGGTTCCTACATCAAGTTTGATGAGAACGCAGCAGTCATCATCAAGGACGATAAAACTCCGAGAGGAACACGTATTTTTGGACCAGTAGCTAGAGAGCTTCGTGAGAAACAGTTCATGAAAATTGTTTCCTTAGCTCCGGAAGTATTGTAGGAGGATCCTTTTGATGGCAACCATGAAAATTAAAAAAGGCGATATGGTCAAAGTAATCGCTGGTAAAGATAAAGACAAAGAGGGCAAAGTAATTGCCGTAAACAGAAAAACAATACTCTTTTTAGTTGAAGGTGTCAACATGGTGACAAAGCATACAAAGCCAAGTATGCAGAATCAGCAGGGCGGTATTGTACATCAGGAAGGACCGATTGATGCGTCAAACGTAATGTACGTTCACAACGGAAAACCAACCAGAATCGGTTTCAAGATGGATGGAGACAAGAAGGTACGTTTCGCAAAATCTACAGGTGATGTAATCGACTAATAGAAGGAAGGAGGTCCAGTATCTTGAGTAGATTAAAAGAAACATATCAGAATGAGATCGTAGATGCTATGATGAAAAAATTCGGATATAAGAATATTATGGAAGTGCCGAAGCTCGACAAGATCGTTGTCAACATGGGCGTTGGCGAAGCCAAAGAGAACGCAAAGATTTTAGATGCAGCCATGAAAGACATGGAGACTATCACAGGTCAGAAAGCGGTTCCTACAAGAGCCAAGAACTCCATTGCTAACTTCAAATTAAGAGAAGGTATGCCTATCGGATGCAAAGTTACATTACGTGGTGAAAGAATGTATGAATTCGCTGATCGTTTAATTAACTTAGCATTACCACGTGTACGTGACTTCAGAGGAGTAAATCCAAACGCATTTGACGGAAGAGGTAACTATGCATTAGGTATTAAAGAACAGTTAATTTTCCCAGAAATCGAATACGATAAAGTAGACAAAGTAAGAGGTATGGACATCATCTTCGTTACTACTGCAAAGACCGACGAAGAGGCACGTGAATTATTGACATTGTTCAATATGCCATTTGCCAAATAATAGGAGGGAATTTTAATGGCTAAGACAAGTATGAAAGTTAAACAGCAGCGTCCGGAGAAATTCTCTACAAGAGAATATAGCCGTTGCAGAATCTGCGGACGTCCACATGCATATTTAAGAAAATATGGTATCTGCAGAGTTTGCTTCCGTGAATTAGCATATAAAGGACAGATTCCAGGATAAAGAAAGGCTGGTAGCCCGAAAGCACTTAGCGAATGCAAGCCGTAAGGCGCAGCATGAGGTTAGTGCGAGGGCGTTCCGTGAGATTAGCGAGACCGAGCCGAAGGCGAAAGTCGAGGTTAGCGAACGGAACATCCTTTGTGAAACACAGTTATCGAAGCTTAAACAGAATAACAGGAGGAAACACAATCATGACAATGAGTGATCCAATTGCAGATATGCTTACAAGAATCCGTAATGCAAATACTGCGAAACATGATACAGTAGATGTTCCATCTTCCAAAATGAAATTAGCGATTGCAGATATTCTTGTAAAAGAGGGATATATTGCTTCATATGAAATCGTAGATGATGGTGCATTTAAGACCATCCGCATCACATTAAAGTATGGTGCAGACAAGAATGAGAAGATCATCAGCGGCATCAAGAGAATTTCCAAACCGGGTCTGCGTGTATACGCAGGCAAGGATGAGATCCCGAGAGTACTTGGTGGTCTTAGGAATTGCAATCCTTTCCACAAACCAGGGTGTTATCACAGACAAAGAAGCCAGAAAACTTCAGGTTGGTGGCGAAGTATTAGCATTTGTTTGGTAGGCATTGAACACTTAGCGAATGCAAGCCGTAAGGCGCAGCATGAGGTTAGTGAGAAAGCCCTTCCCGGAGACTTAGCGGTGGCGAGCTGTAGGCGAAGACAGCGTGTTAGTCGAGCGGAAGAGTGGAACTGCCATAAAGTAAAGATATAGTATTAGCAACCTGTCCATTCATCAGGACAGATTCAAACAAAATTTTAGGAGGTACGGGCATGTCACGTATAGGAAGAATGCCAATCGCAGTACCGGCAGGCGTAACTGTTGATATTGCAGAAAATAATCATGTGACTGTAAAAGGTCCAAAGGGAACACTTGAGAGAACACTCCCCGTCAGAAATGGAAATCAAAAGGAAGGCGACGAGATCATCGTTACCAGACCAAATGATTTAAAGAAAATGAAATCCTTACATGGTCTTACAAGAACTCTGATCAACAACATGGTAATCGGTGTAACAGACGGATATACCAAAGAGTTAGAGGTAAACGGTGTTGGTTACAGAGCTCAGAAGTCAGGCAAAGTATTGACATTGCATTTAGGATATTCCCATCCGGTAGAAATGGAAGATCCGGAAGGTTTAGAGTCCAAAGTAGATGGTAACAAGATTGTCATCTCAGGTATTGATAAAGAAAAAGTTGGCCAATATGCGGCAGAAATCAGAGACAAGAGAAGACCTGAGCCATATAAGGGCAAAGGAATCAAGTATGCTGATGAAGTAATCAGACGTAAAGTTGGTAAGACTGGTAAGAAATAATTAAAGGAGTGACGGAAAATGGTTAATAAAAAATCTAGAGCATTAGTTCGTGAGAAAAAACACAGAAGAATGCGTAATCACCTTTCTGGAACAGCCGAGAGACCTCGTTTAGCTGTATTCAGAAGTAATAATCATATGTATGCTCAGATTATCGACGATACAGTTGGAAATACTCTTGGTTGCAGCTTCCACACTTGACAAAGATGTAAAAGCTGAATTAGAAAAGACCAATAACGTTGATGCAGCAGCATATCTTGGAACAGTAGTTGCAAAGAAAGCATTGGATAAAGGTATTGAGACAGTTATCTTTGACAGAGGCGGTTTCATATATGCAGGAAAAGTTCAGGCTTTAGCAGACGCAGCTAGAGAAGCTGGATTGAAATTTTAAGGAGGAAACGATACATGAAACGTGAAATCATTGATGCTAGTCAATTAGAATTAAACGAAAAAGTGGTATCAATTAAACGTGTAACAAAAGTTGTTAAAGGTGGACGTAACTTCCGTTTTACAGCTTTAGTTGTTGTCGGCGACGGCAATGGTCATGTAGGTGCCGGTTTAGGAAAAGCAACTGAAATTCCTGAAGCTATCCGTAAGGGAAAAGAAGATGCAATGAAAAAACTCATCACTGTAAAATTAGATGAGAACAACAGTATTACACATGATATTACCGGAAAGCACACAGGAGCTTCCGTGTTACTGAAAAAGGCTCCGGAAGGTACCGGTGTAATCGCTGGTGGTCCTGCGCGTAACGTATGTGAGTTAGCAGGTATTAAAAATATCCGTACAAAATCTTTAGGTTCCAACAACAAACAGAACGTTGTACTTGCTACGATCAATGCTTTAAGTCAGTTAAAATCCCCGGAAGAAGTTGCAAGACTTCGCGGAAAATCTGTAGAAGAGATTCTCGGTTAGGAGGGTGTAAAAATGGCAGATAAATTAAAAATCACACTTGAGAAATCAACCATTGGTGCCGTTCAAAAAACAAAAAGACGGTAGAAGCTTTAGGATTGAGAAAAATCGGACAGTCTAAAGAATTCCCAAACAATAAAGCTACCCAGGGTATGATTCAGAATGTTAGACATTTAATCAAAGTAGAGGAAATCTAAAAATAACAGATAGGAGGTGTCACAATGGACTTATCAAACTTAAGCCCTGCAGCAGGTTCAAAGCACAGCGATAATTTCAGAAGAGGACGTGGACACGGTTCAGGAAATGGTAAGACAGCCGGAAAAGGACATAAAGGTCAGAAAGCGCGTTCAGGAGCTCCAAGACCGGGCTTTGAAGGTGGCCAGATGCCATTATACAGAAGATTACCAAAGAGGGGATTTAAGAACAGAAACAGCAAAGAGATCGTAGCTGTAAATATCTCTGTATTGGAAAACTTCGACAATGATGCAGTTGTTTCAGTAGATACATTAATTGAAAGAGGAATTGTTAAGAATCCAAGAGATGGAGTAAAGATTCTTGGAAACGGAGAATTGACTAAGAAGCTTACAGTTCAGGCAAATGCATTCAGCGCAAGCGCAAAAGAAAAAATTGAGGCTCTTGGTGGAAAAGCAGAGGTGATCTAATGTTAGAAACACTTCGCAATGCTTTTAAGATTGAGGATATTCGGAAACGTATAGGTTATACGTTTCTGATGCTCATAGTAATCCGAATCGGTTCTCAGTTACCGATTCCATGTGTAAACAGTGAGGTATTTGCGAACTGGTTTGCAAATCAGGGAGGCGATGCATTCAGCTTCCTTGATGCAATCACAGGTGGTTCTTTCTATCAGATGTCTGTGTTTGCATTAAACATTACGCCGTATATTACATCTTCTATTATCATTCAGCTTTTGACGATCGCGATTCCGAAGCTGGAAGAACTTCAGAAAGATGGAGAAGAGGGAAGAAAGAAGATTACAAAGATAACCCGTTATCTTAAGTGTGATCCTTGCATTAGTAGAAGCGATCGCAATGGCAATTGGTTTCGGAAGAAGCGAATATCTAGATAAATTCAATGTGATCAATGTATTATTAGTAGTTACGACGTTAACAGCAGGATCTACCATTCTGATGTGGATCGGTGAGAGAATTACAGAAAGAGGCGTAGGAAATGGTATTTCCATCGTACTTACCATCAATATTATCTCCCGTATCCCGGCTGATCTGACAGCACTGTTTGATCAGTTTATCAAAGGTAAGACCATTGCAAAGGAGTACTTGCAGCAGCCATTATTGCAGCGATTATCTTAGTGACGGTTGTATTCGTAGTAATCCTTCAGGATGCAGTACGCAAGATTCCGGTACAGTATTCCAAAAAATTCAGGGAAGAAAGCAGGTTGGCGGTCAGTCAACATACATTCCTCTCAAGGTAAACACCGGTGGTGTTATCCCGGTTATCTTTGCACAGTCCCTGATGCAGTTCCCGGTTGTCATTGCAACGATTGCAAGAAAGAACAACGGAGACGGCGTTGGAAGCAAAATATTAAAAGTCGTAGGTGTAGTACTTGAGACAATCAAAGCAGTCGAATCACAGATGCTGGTTCGCAACTATAAAGGATTCTTAAACGACTAAGACAACTCGCTTTCTGGGCGGGAGCTTGCTTACTTTATTTATATTTTTTCAAAATAGGAGACAGCTCCTGCCTGGAGGCGATTCTGTTGTATATAGGGAGATTGTAACCATTATGAAAATCATTATGTTGGGCGCGCCGGGTGCCGGAAAAGGAACCCAGGCACAGAGAATCGCGGAAAAGTACGGAATCCCGCACATTTCTACCGGAGATATCTTCCGTTCCAATATCAAGGCAGGCACAGAGCTTGGTAAAAAAGCAAAATCGTTCATCGATCAGGGTACTTTTAGTACCGGACGAGGTAACGATCGGCATGCTTCTTGACCGGATCCATGAGGCTGACTGCAAGAACGGTTATATCCTTGATGGTTTTCCACGTACGATCCCGCAGGCAGAGAGTCTGACAGAGGCACTGGCAGCAAACGGCGAGGCGATTGATTTCGCGCTCAACGTAGATGTGCCGGATGCAAACATCGTAAACCGCATGGCAGGACGCCGTGCGTGCTTAAAGTGCGGCGCTACCTACCACATCCAGTTCGCAGCACCGAAAAAAGAAGGAATCTGCGACAAGTGCGGTTCTGAGCTGGTGCTTCGTGATGATGACAAGCCGGAGACTGTACAGAAACGTCTGGAAATATACCATGACCAGACACACCCGCTGATCGAGTACTATGAGAAGAAGGGCGTTCTTCATACGGTAGACGGTACACAGACCATGGAAGACGTATTCAAGAACATTACGGATATTTTGGGAGCTTAAAACATGGCAGTGACGATAAAATCTCCCAGGGAGATTGAACTGATGCGTGAGGCGGAAGAATTCTCGCCAAAACGCATGAGGAACTGGCGAAGAATCTTCTACCGGGCATGTCCACCTGGGATATTGATCATATGGGAGAGAAATCATCCGGAGTTACGGCTGCATTCCCTCGTTCAAAAATTACAACGGCTATCCCGCATCGATCTGCGTCTCTGTCAATGATGAGGTTGTACATGGAATCCCGCACAAGGAACATTTTCTCGATGAGGGAGACATCGTCAGTCTGGATGCAGGGAGTGATCTACAAAGGATACCACTCAGACGCAGCCCGGACTTACGGCATCGGAGAGATCGACGATGATGCCAAAAACTGATTGAAGTTACCAGACAGAGCTTCTTTGAGGGAATTAAATTTGCCAAAGCTGGCAATCATCTCAATGACATCTCTGCAGCGATCCAGAAATATGCCGAAAGTTTCGGTTTTGGTGTTGTCAGGGATCTGGTTGGTCATGGAATCGGTTCCCATCTGCATGAGGATCCGGAGATTCCGAATTTTGCAAGAAAAAAGAAAAGGAATCCTCTTACAGCCCGGCATGACGCTCGCGATCGAGCCGATGATTACCGAGGGCAGCTACGAAGTAGTCTGGCTCGATGATGACTGGACCGTCATGACGGAAGATGGCGGCTGGGCTGCTCATTATGAAAATACGATTCTAATTACAGAAAATGAGCCTGAGATTCTGTCGTTATAGATAGAAAATAGGAAAAAAGAACCTTTTGTGAAATTCGAAGCGTTGATTTGGCTGGACTTCAGCTGGCTGCCACTGGTTATTTCTCCAAACTGGTTGCACTTTGTGAAATGGACAAAAATCGTTTGTTTCAGACAAACCTGCATGTTTTTTGATGTTTCAGGCAGGGAGTGGGAGCAAATGGCAGCGTATCTGCTGGAGCTGACGTCAATCAGCAGCGATGTTTTTAGAAAGTGTCTGTCTAAGCAGAAACGGAGATCAGAATGACGGAATATGGAATGGCTGGCTGGTCCCGCTCACTTGCGGATGTACGACAAAGGCACTTATTATATTATAGTCAGAGAAGATGCACGCTACGTGTATCTGGCAGACGGACGCACTAAAAACCGCCGCCAAGCCAAACGCAAGAAGAAAAGCACGTGCAGTTCTCCCACAAATGGGATGAGGCGCTGGCAGCCCAGTTTGCGGACGGCGCGGCAGTCAGGATGAAGCGATCCGCTATTTCATTCAGAAATCATTGCAGGGAGGTATATAGAATGTCGAAAGCAGATGTAATTGAGATTGAGGGGCGTAGTAGCAGAGAAGCTGCCGAACGCTATGTTTAAGGTAGAACTGGAAAACGGACACATCGTACTTGCTACGATCAGCGGAAAACTTCGTATGAATTACATCCGTATTCTGCCGGGCGATAAGGTTACAATGGAAATGTCGCCATACGATCTCTCTAAGGGAAGAATCATTTGGAGAGATAAATAAAGACCAATCCATTTTTCTCAATAAAAATATTGAGAGAAGTGTAAATTTCGCTTGCATTATAAGATTTTAAATGTTATAATGCTTTAGCGAACTTTGTTGAAGCATCAGGTAAGATCCGCCCTTTTGTCCTCTCACGGCAGGGGGATGGAACGAGTCTGTTGTACCTGTAAGTCCGACACAGGACTGCAATAGGTTATAAAAATTGTATGTCCGAGATTGGACGGACTATTACGGAAAGGAGAATTGCTGTGAAGGTTAGATCATCGGTTAAACCAATTTGCGAAAAGTGCAAGATCATCAAGAGAAAAGGCAGTATCAGAGTAATCTGTGAGAATCCAAAACACAAACAAAGACAGGGCTAATTTGATTTAGCACCTATTTTTTCGCGCGGCTTTCTATTATGAACCACTCGGATGAGTTGTTCAGTAGTTTAAGCAAATTTATACATTATCAACGAAGAAGTAAGAAAAACTAATGGAGGTGTACTACACACATGGCTCGTATTTCAGGTGTTGATTTACCAAGAGAGAAACGTGTCGAAATCGGCTTAACTTATATCTACGGTATCGGTAGAGCAAGTGCAGACCGTATCCTGGCCGAAGCTGAAGTTAATCCTGACACTCGTGTTAAGGACTTAACTGACGACGAAGT
>VOFG01000456.1_pt1 | contig 204000 bp, 229 predicted proteins | sample 5384171 | NCBI WGS metagenome assembly VOFG01 (sample SAMN12384726, study PRJNA508395) | human gut metagenome | isolation source: healthy gut F | host: Homo sapiens | reverse complement strand
GAACTACTGGTATAAATGCCGTGTATGGAGATAACATCGTGCTCCGGAATTTCTCCCGTGTCCCGTTCGTGTCCCAGGATAAAAAGGGCATCAAATGCGATATGCATGGCGGTGAGTGCGTGTTGGTAAAGGCAGGCGATGTAAGGTTCAAGGCATGGACAACCGGCCGTTTTCAAGCATTGGGGGCATTACGGGGCATGTGAAAAACGGGGAGGTTTACTACGATGCGAAAAGTAGCCCTGTGGGAGTGTGGCGCACCTGAACAGCCGGAAAGCCGGGAATGGTTAAATTAACCGTAGAATATTACCTATTATTCCAGAAAAAATAATCAGTATTTTGTAGTGAAAAGAAACTTCTAAGGTGGATTATATGAATGATATAATTAATAAAGTTGAACCGTCTCTCGGAGGGACTATATCCACAACGGATATATCTCACCTGTCGGAATATAAACAGGTGTTGCGAGCTAAAGAACGTGGCGATTTGATAAGATTGCGTCATGGGGTATATGCAGCTCCCGAGGCATTGCTAAACACGAGGATAGACGTGGAGAGGATAATACCGAATGGTGTTGTATGCCTATACAATGCCTGGACATATCATCAAGTGTCTACGACAGTCCCGCCTGCTTTTGCATAGCCATTGCCAATAAAAGGAAAAGTAGTGCTTCCACACGTCCTGCCTATAGAACTTTATTATTGGAAAAAAGAACTTGGAGTTTGGGAGTATGAATGCGGATATATCAGGATATAAAGTTCATATTACTGATATGGAACGAAGTGTTTGTGATGCGGTGAAGTATCGGAACAAGATTGGTCTGGACGTCTGCGCGGAAGTAATACGTACTTATCTGAAAAAAGCCGAACCGTAATCTCGCCCGTTTGCAGGATTACGCCAAGCGCCTAAGAGTGTTTAACACGTTGAAAAATTATCTCGAAATCGCAATAGAATAAGATAATGGGAAAGAAAAAAAACTATGGCAAGTCTGTAAAGACACGCTTGCTCAACCTCATGAATGAGACAGGCTATAAATACATGTATCTTCTGGCAAGGTACTTCAACGAGAGACTGCTTTACAGGGTTTCTGTAAGCCAGTACAAGGACAAATTCTTGTTGAAAGGCGGCTCTTTGCTTTATGCCATGAATGGACTTGAGGCTCGTCCTACGGTTGATGTGGATTTTATGGCAGACAGGATCAGTCGTGACAGGGATTTCCTGGCTCGTGTCTTCCAAGAAATCCTGGGTATCGTATGCCATGAAGATGGGGTGTCATTTGACGCAGGAAGTATCAAAATAGAACCGATCACAGTCGAAAAGAAATATCCTGGTACAAGATTCTATTTTACTGCCCATATGGATACCATAGCTTATAATATGTCTGTAGATATTGGCTTTGGTGATGTCGTCATTCCACATCCAACAACTATAGACTTTCCTCTGCTTTTATCGGATATCCCTTCTGTGAATATACAGGCATATTCTTTAGAAACCGTTATTGCCGAGAAGTTCCATACGATGATAGATCGTGATGTTCTCAACAGTCGCATGAAAGATTTCTTTGACTGTTATCAGCTCCTGACGAAGAGAAATTTGAATGACGACGCTTTGTATGACGCCATCGAAGCGACGTTCGACAATCGAGGACTTGCATACAACCCCGATTTGCAACTGTTTACGGATAGTTTTGCTACAGACGGGGCACGCATAAGCTGTTGGAAGGCTTTTCTTAGAAAAAATTCAATGGAAAGAGGCGCTTGATTTCGATACTGTGATGAAGGTAATAAGAGACAGGCTACAGCCTATGGCTGAAAGATATTGGATAAAACTCTCAAAATAGAATTGAGTAAGATTTAGACAGGCTCTTAGCCATCTTTTAGGAACATTATCAGGTTTGAGCAAAAAATATTTCATAAAAATCCCTATTGACATTTGCGGAAATCGAACTTTTTATCTACCTTTACATTGTCAAAGAGATGATGATTGTAAAGACAATTACGAAAAGCGATGAATTTAGTGTAGTGTTAATTCAATGGCTTTCATAAAAGATAAAGTAGTAAATGTGCAGTCAATCAGGGGTTTAGAATAAACCGAAATAAAAGGTTCGATTCCTGTTGGGACTTTATATCGGCAGAAAAGAACTATTCGTTACAAGCGAAACACACCTGCGTTTTTGGGTAAAGGTTCTTATTATTGCTGCAATCTGTTTCGCTCCCTTGTATTCCTTAAAAAGAACAGATCATGGCAAGCGACAATGCCTTGATCAAGCAAACCGTAGGGACAGCTTTCGACATGTGGCAGAAATTTGCGTTTACATTCATCCTCGTTTCCTCGTTTGTACTCTTATACCAGAAAGAATGCTTCAGGAAAGCTGTTTCAGCTCTGCGTTTTTACGGTAAGATGAGCCTGACAAATTATATCGCGCAATCAATCATGGGAGCGATCATCTATTTCCCGTTCGGACTATATTTAGCTCCTTATTGTGGCTATACAATAAGTTTACTAATCGGGTTCGCCCTCTTCCTGTTACAAGTTTCGTTCTGCAAATGGTGGCTGGCAAGCCACAAACAAGGTCCCTTGGAAAGCATATGGCATAAATGGACTTGGATGTTCTCGAACAATAAATAAAAAACATGAGGCAGTGGATACTGCCTCATCAATATATAAGCCTGATTTTATTTCTTCAGAAGAGGCAAATAATCCCCATAACCTTCTTCTTTCATCTTTTCTTTCGGGATAAACCGCAGTGAAGCGCTGTTTATACAATATCGTAGACCTCCTTTATCGGCAGGACCATCCGGAAAGACATGACCTAAATGAGCATTCCCCGTCTGGCTGCGTACTTCTGTCCGGGTCATTCCATGCGAAGTATCCGGCTTTTCGACAATCAGTTTCTTATCAATCGGTTTGGAAAAACTGGGCCAGCCACAGCCGGAATCAAACTTATCGGTAGATACGAAAAGCGGTTCACCAGTCGTAATATCGACATAGATTCCTTCCCTATGCTCATTCCAGTACTCATTGCGGAATGCAGGCTCCGTGGCATTTTTTTGCGTTACGGCATACTGTATGTCCGAAAGTTTATTCTTAAGAGTCACATCATCCGGCTTTGCATAAACAGGACGGGCATTAGCTTTCCGTGCCAATTCAAACAATTTCGGATTAATATGGCAATAACCGCCCACATTCTTATCCAAATAATCCTGATGGTATTCCTCCGCAGCATAAAAATTAACGAGTGGCATCACCTCGATGGCGATCGGCTTCGCATAGTCTTTTGCCAAATCCTTAATGGCAGCTTCGATCACCGGAGCATCGTCTTTATCGATATAATAAATGCCCGTACGATAGTGTAAACCACTGTCCCCACCCTGACGGTTGACACTAGTCGGATCTATCGTCTGAAAGTACAAATCTAACAGTAGATCCAAGTCGACCGTTCGCGGATCATAAACAACCTTAACTGTTTCTACCGCTCCGGTATTCCCGGTGCACACCTCTTTATAGGTTGGATTGGGAACTTGGCTGTTGGCATAACCGACTTCCGTTTGTTCCACACCTCTGATCTGTTTCAAGAAATGTTCCGTACCCCAGAAGCAACCGCCTGCCAGATATATTTCAGCCTTGTCTTTCATCTTCATATTTTCTTGCTTCATTAAATCAAACTCTTTCCTGTTCCCAGCGTTGCCAGCCACACTGACACATGCCAATAACAGTGCAATAATAGCAATATTTCTCATAGCCTATCTATTTCTCAAATAACAAATCGGAAATATTTTTTGTTGTTATAGAAAAATAAAGTCATAACATATAAATGGAAAATAAAGATTATCAAAAACGTGTGGCTGCCATACATGACTTGTCCGGATTCGGAAAATGCTCTCTAACTGTTGCTTTGCCTATCCTTTCCGCCGCCGGAATAGAAGCATGTGCCATGCCGACCGCCATATTATCGACTCATACAGGAGGAATCAGCGGATACACTTACCGCGACCTGACAAGCGACATGCGGGCTTTTATGCAGCACTGGAAGTCGCTCGATATACAATTCGATGCGACCTACAGCGGTTTCTTAGGTTCATTCGAACAACTGGACCTCGTCAAAGAGTTTTTCGAACTATTCAGATCAAAAAAACAACCTGATCCTGGTAGATCCGGTAATGGCGGACAACGGAGAACTATATCGCATATTCCAGCCTGAGTTTGCAACAGGCATGAGATCCTTATGCAGGAAAGCAGACATCATCGTCCCTAACCTGACCGAAGCTGCTTTATTACTGGAAGAGAGCTACCATCCCGGTCCCTATACGCAGGCTTATATCGAAAAAATCTTAAAAAAAACTAAGCGAGCTCGGACCGAAAAAGATCGTACTGACCGGTGTATACTTTGAAGAAAAAGAAATTGGGAGCTGCGACCTACGACCAAAGGAAAGATTCGACAGACTACCTGTTTTCCGAAAGGATACCAGGAAGTTATCACGGAACAGGAGATGTTTTGCGAGCGCCCTGTTATCCGGCCTGCTGAATAACTTCAGCTTAAGCGAATCAGCACAAATAGCCGTAAACTTCACAGCCGACAGTATACGCCGGACATATAATGTAAAACGGACTACCGCTTTGGTGTTAATTTTTGAACAATGTATCCCCAACTTTCTAAAAGAACTCAAACTGATATAGTTTTCCAATTTTATTTTTCATCTTTGTAAAAATAACAAGACAAGAACATGAATAAAACTAAAATAGCGATTTCCGGTATAGGAGCTGTAGGCGGCTACTACGGAGGACTATTAGCTGCCCGTTACAAAGACTCTGAAGATATTGACATCTATTTCATTTCCCGGGGTGAAAACCTGGAAGAGATACGTAAGAACGGCATCGAAGTCAAAAATACATTCCTGACGATCAAAAGCAAAACCAACCCTCGCAACCGACAATCCTGCTGAAATAGGACCAGTCGATTACCTGTTTTGCTGTACCAAAAGCTACGACTTGGAGGAGAATATAGTTCAGCTGACTCCGATCATCGGCCCTAATACGGTTATCATTCCCCTGCTGAACGGAGCGGATATAGCGGAACGCATACAAAAGCTATTACCGAACAATGAGGTTTGGAAAGGATGCGTTTACATCAGTTCCCGCTTGGTCAGACCGGGAAGAGTGGAAAAGTTCACCATAAAGGACCGGATGTTCTTCGGAAGTAAACAAGGAAACAAGAAACGACAGAAAGACTTACAGGATATATTGGTCAACGCCCGTATCCTTACCACAATACCGGATGACATTGACTTGGAAATCTGGAAGAAATTCTTCATGATCTCGACCGCCGCCACTATCACCTCCTATTTCAATGAAACGATTGGCGAAGTGGTAAATAACCATATCGATCTGTTCATCACATTAGGTTATGAACTCAAAAGCGTGGCAGAAGCCAAAGGGATCCGTCTGCCGGACGGTCAAGTATTCTCCGCCATCGACGCCCAGAAGATCATGCCTAACAACTCCACAACCTCCATGCACAGTGATTTTCAAAAAGGCAATCGCACCGAAGTGGAAACATTGACAGGCTATGTCGTACGAACTGCCCAAGAATTGGGAATCGAAGTTCCGACCTATCAATTCATGTACAAAGGGTTGACCGAATTTCCCTATCCGGTGGCGGATTAATTTCCCAATAAGGGAAAGAGAGTATGTCGAAACCTAATGGGTTTTCCGGCAAGCTCTCTTCTCTTATTCTTACTCTGTCCAGACAAACAAATCTAATTATTAATAGTATATGAAAAACAAATTTTATCTCTATTGTATCCTGTGCTTTCTATTCAACGTTGCAGGATATTCGCAAAGTACAGTTTTCGAATCGCTCTCTTTCGAAAGTAACAAATTAGGTAGGAAAGTTTCCTACTCCATCTACCTGCCTTCCGACTACAACACCTCGAAAAGGAATTATCCGGTCCTCTACCTCTTGCATGGTTATACGGACAATGAAACCAACTGGATACAGATGGGACAAATGAAAACGATTGCCGACCGTGCCATCGCAAACGAGGAAGCCGTGCCGATGATAATCGTCATGCCGGACGCATGGGACACTTGGTATATCAACCAGTATGATGGAAAAGTACCTTATGAAGACATGTTTTTTGAAGAACTTATCCCCTATATGGCAAAAACATACCGGATTCGCAGTGACAAAGAAAGCCGGGCAATTGCCGGATTGTCGATGGGTGGCTACGGATCATTCCTGTACAGCTTGCATCATCCGGACATGTTCTGCGCATGTGCTCCGTTGAGTGCCGCCGTTTTCGACGACACAGTCATGGAAGCAAGAAAACCGGTCACATAAGGATTTATTCAACCGCCTGTTCGGGCCGGGAGACGAACACTGGAAGCAAAACAATGTCTTGAAGATCCTTTCCGACTGGAATCAAAACAACTTGCCCAAAATTCGTTATTACATTGATTGCGGTGATGACGACGGCCTGCTGGACGGAAACATGCAGGTGCACCAGATCATGAGGCAGAAAGGGATCAGGCATGAATTCCGAGTGCGCGACGGCGGCCATAGCTGGACCTATTGGCGGACGGCTTTGCCGGAAGTCCTGAAGTTTGTCAGCCAGACTTTTGCCGAAGTTGACAAAACCGTAATATTGGTACATCAATCCGTAATTCGTGTAAGTTGCAAACCATTTCCTTTTATTATGTTTGCAACATAAAATAACAGACTATCTAAAAAAGAGTTTATTATGTTGCGAACGATCAGACTTACAACTGCACTTATCTGTTTTACGCTTGTAACCCTACTGTTTCTCGATTTCACGGGGACGTTGCATACATGGTTCGGGTGGCTGGCGAAAATACAGTTCCTGCCGGCGGTATTGGCACTCAACCTCGGCGTGGTACTGTTGCTCATTGTATTGACCTGGATTTTCGGTCGGGTTTACTGCTCTGTAATCTGCCCTCTCGGTATATTCCAGGATGTCGTTTCATGGCTGGCGGGGAAACGGAAGAAAAATCCGTTTCCGGTATTCCCCGCCTTGTCCTGGTTAAGATACGGAGCCATGGTGATATTTATCCTTGCCATGATCAGCGGGTTAGGAGCATGGGCGGCATTGATCGCACCCTTACAGCGCTTACGGGCGTATCGCCTCTAACTTATTCGCACCCCTCTGGCAATGGGGAAACAACTTTCTGGCCTACTTGGCAGAACGGGCAGACAATTATGCTTTCTACGAAACGGAAGTCTGGCTACGGAGCCTCCCAACCTTTATCATTGCCACAGTTACCTTCATTATACTGATCATACTTGCCTGGCGGAATGGGCGAACCTATTGCAACACGATCTGCCCGGTAGGAACGTTTTTGGGATTGATCTCCCGTTTTTCCGTTTTCAAACCGGTTATCGATACGTCCAAATGCAATGGTTGCGGCTTGTGTGCCCGTAATTGTAAAGCAGCCTGTATCAATGCGAAAGCACACGAGATCGATTACAGCCGTTGCGTCGCCTGCATGGATTGTATCGACAAATGCCGGCAGGGAGCCATCCGATATACACGCAGAAAAACAAACAAGGCTGAAATACAGACCAACCAACCGGTCGTAGACAAGCCCGATCGTCGCAAATTCTTTACCGTATCGGCATTACTTGCCACTTCAGCCACACTGAAAGCCCAGGAAAAAGTACAACTCCCGGACAAGAAAGTCGACGGCGGACTGGCCATCATCGAAGATAAAAAGAAACCGGACCGGACAACCCCGATCACTCCTCCGGGCTCGCTGAGCGCTGCCAATTTCTCCCAGCATTGCACCGCGTGCCAGCTTTGTGTATCGGTTTGTACGAACCATGTGCTGCGTCCTTCGGGGAACCTTCAAACATTTATGCAGCCAGAAGTATCGTACGAGCGAGGATACTGTCGTCCCGAATGCGTCAAATGTTCGGAAGTTTGCCCGACCGGAGCGATCCGTCCGATCACGAAAGCGGACAAGACGGCTATCCAGATCGGACATGCCGTACTGATTCAGGAAAATTGCATCGTCAACCGGGACGGCGTCACTTGCGGCAACTGTGCCCGCCATTGCCCTACCCAGGCGATCTTGATGGTGGCAAAAGACCCGAACGACCCGGATTCGCCTCAACTGCCGGTCGTAAACGAGGAAAAAATGCATCGGCTGCGGAGCCTGTGAAAACCTGTGCCCGTCGCGTCCGTTCAGCGCCATATATGTGGAAGGACACGAACAACACCGGAATATTTGATCAAGAAATAAAAGAATCATCATATATGAAAAAAGACAATCATCAAGCGATAAACCGTCGCGATTTCCTGAAGATTGTAGGAATCAGCACGGCAACTACCGCCCCGTTGCTCTCCGGGTGCAGTTCGGACAGCGGGATGGCCTCAGGTTCGGGAAGCTCCACCCCTATTCCCACGGACCGGATGACATACCGCACGACGCCGTCCACAAAAGACAAAGTTTCCATCCTCGGTTATGGATACATGCGCCTGCCGACCATTGCCAAAAACAGCGCAAGAGACAGCGATGACGAAAGCGACCAGGAGATGGTCAACCGGCTGACTGACTATGCCATCGAGCACGGTGTGAACTACTTCGACACCTCGCCCGCCTATTGCAAAGGACGTTCGGAACATGCTATGGGGATCGCCCTCAGCCGCTATCCGCGCGACAAATATTACATCGCCACCAAGCTTTCGAACTTCTCTCCCGACACATGGAGCCGCGAAGCCTCTATCGCGATGTATAACAATTCGCTCAAGGAGCTGCAAGTCGATTATCTCGATTATATGCTGCTCCACGGGATCGGCATGGGTGGTATGGAAGCTTATGAAAACCGGTATATCAAGAACGGCATACTCGACTTCCTGCTCGAAGAACGCAAGGTAGGACGTATCCGAAACTTAGGTTTCTCCTATCACGGAGATATAGAGGTGTTCGATTATTTGCTTTCGAAACACGACGAATATCAATGGGATTTCGTCCAGATCCAGTTGAATTACCTGGACTGGAAACATGCCAAAGAGATCAACCCGCGAAACACCGATGCGGAATATCTGTACGGGGAATTGCAGAAACGGGGGATTCCCGCCATCATCATGGAGCCACTCCTCGGAGGACGGCTTTCGAACGTGCACGACCATATCGTCGCCCGCCTGAAGCAACGCGAACCGGGACGGAGCGTCGCCTCCTGGGCTTTTCGGTTTGCAGGCTCGTTTCCCGGCGTACTCACCGTACTGAGCGGCATGACTTACATGGAGCACCTGCAAGACAACCTCCGCTCCTACTGTCCGTTGCAACCGTTGACGGAAGAGGAAAAAACCGTTTCTTGTTCGACACCGCCGACTTGATGATGCAGTATCCGACCATCCCGTGTAACGACTGCAAATACTGTATGCCTTGTCCTTACGGTATCGATATTCCGGGAATTTTGCTTCATTATAATAAATGTGTGAACGAGGGGAATGTCCCTCAGAGCGGACAGGATGAAAACTATCGCGAAGCTCGCCGGGCTTATCTGATCGGGTACGACCGCAGTGTACCGAAACTCCGCCAAGCGGATCATTGTACTAGTTGCAACCAATGTAATCCACACTGTCCGCAGGGAATCGATATTCCGAAAGAACTACAGCGAATCGATCGTTTCGTCGAACAACTGAAACAAGAGACATTATAAATCCAAACAGCCGTCCCGATTTCGGACGGCTGTTTTTTATCTCCAAAAACACCGTCCCGATTTCGGACGGCTGTTTTTTATCTCCAAAAACACCGTCCCGATTTCGGACGGCTGTTTTTTATCTCCAAAAACACCGTCCCGATTTCGGACGGCTGTTTTTATCTCCAAAAACACCGTCCCGATTTCGGACGGCTGTTTTTATCTCCAAAAACACCGTCCCGATTTCGGACGGCTGTTTTTTATCTCCAAAAACACCGTCCCGATTTCGGACGGCTGTTTTTATCTCCAAAAACACCGTCCCGATTTCGGACGGCTGTTTCTATGTCCAAAAATGCCGTCTTGATCCTCGGAAATTATATTCCCCCCTTTAAAAGTAATTTCCTCTGAGGTTTAAACACCATATAGTTGAATACCAGAAACACCGTAGTTCCTAACAGGGCAAAAAACGAACCGATCAATGCCGTACTTTCCAGCCCTGCCCCATGTTCGATCGACAATCCTCCAAAATAAGCCCCCACGGCATTCCCCAAATTAAAAGCAAGCTGGACCATCGCCCCGCCCATCATCTCTCCGCCAGGAGAATATTGAAGCAACAACAATTGCTGTGGAGAAGAAACTGCAAACAGGCAACCAGTACAAACGCACATCAGCAAAGCGGACAAAAAGCCGTACGAAGCAAAAAAATAAATCAGCAGAAGTGATGCAAACATCAGAAACTGCATGGACATCGCTACGATACCAGGTGTAAAACGATCAGACAAATGCCCTCCCAAATAGTTACCGACACACATGCTCGCACCCGCCAGCAACATCAATACAGGCATTGTCCCGACACTGAAACCGGACACCTCCGTCATTAACGGATTGACATAGCTATACCAGCAAAAAGCTCCCCCGTTTCCTAACATGGTAGCAGCAATCAGCATCCACGGTTCCGGCCTTCTCAAAAAACGAAACTGCCCTTTCAGATTCGTCGCCGGCAGGGCGGGCAAAACAGGAACCCACCTCCGGATAAACCAAATCGTTACGCCACCCCACAACGCTGCAATCACAAAAACCAAACGCCAGGACAGAAAGTGCCCCAGGAAATTCCCGGCCGGGACACCGAACAAATTGGCAATCGTCATCCCCATAATCATAATAGCTACAGCAGAAGTGCTTTTCCCTTTCTCCGCCAAACGGCTGGCAATAATCGAACCGACTCCGAAATAAGCCCCATGCGGCAACCCCGATACAAACCGGGCACACAACCCCATCCAATAATCGGCCGACAGAGCCATAAGCAGATTCCCGGCAACAAAAAGCCCAACCAAAGCAAGCAAGATCGTACGTAGCGGCCAACTCCTGGCCACCACCACTACCAACGGTGCTCCCACACATACACCCAACGCATAAGCCGAAATAAGATGACCGGCTTCGGATAAGGAAATATCAAATCCTGCCGCCACATCCGGCAAGATACTCATCATAATAAACTCTGCAATCCCCAGCCCAAATGTGCCAAAAGACAATGCATACAAACCTTTCTTCATAACCTAATTCAATCTTTCTGTTTTTCCGGCCGCAAAGAAACAACAAAATTATTAAGTGTAATTGTCGCAGATTATGCAATTATTGTCTAATTTTACTGTGTTTTATCAGAAAGTTCATCCGACATGCACGAGAAACTAAAATTCGAACAAATCAAAAAAAGATAGTTGTGCCTCATTACGCTACGATTATTCCAGCTTGTACCCGAAAGACGAAATGCCTCTTCATTTTCATCCCGAAATAGAAATATGTTATGTTGTGAAAGGTTCAGGCTACCGGATGATAGGCGACTTTCTGGAGCCGTTCGAGGAGGGAGAAGTCGTACTGGTCCCGACCAACCAACCACATTGTTGGATGTATAACCCCGAAAGCTGCGAGCCTGATGGAAAACGGAGATGCATAGTTGTGCAATTCAATCCCGACTTGCTACAAACCGGCCTGTCTTTTTTTACCGAATGGGAATATGCTGCTCACCGGTTATCGGCAATCCAGCAAGGCATCCTTCTGACAGGCGAAACAGCCGGAAAGATCAAATCCTGCTTAGAAGAAATGAACCTCCTGAATGCAAGCGAAAGGATGCTGATGTTGATCCGCATCCTGCAACAAATCGGAACCACAACCGATTTAATCCCTATCGGTTTGCAGGAAACGGTATTCAACGGCATTACCAAAAACATGCAACGCATGCAACTGATCTTCAAATACGTCATCGAGCATTACAAGGAGAAAATAACTCTTTCGGACGCCGCAAACGTAATCAGCATGAGCACAACGGCGTTCTGCTCGTTTTCAAACGTGAAACAGGCAAAACGTTTACAAACTTCATCAACGAATACCGGATAGAGGCCGTTGGCACTTTACTCCGCAACTTTCCGGATAAGGACATTAACGAAATAGCCTGGCAATGCGGCTTCACCGACATTCCCTACTTCAATCGCTATTTCAAAAAGATGAAACAGATGACTCGAAACAATGGAGATACGAAATACAATAAAAAAAGAATATCCTAATATGAATGCAGAAATTATCCGATTCTTAGACGATTTACGACGAAACAATAATACCGTCTGGTTCCATGAAAATAGAGAACGATATGACAAACTTCGCTGCGCTTTTATCAACGAAGTACAAGAGTTAATCGAACGAATCAGCGTATTTGATCCTGATATACGGGGATTGGATGCACGGAAATGTCTGTTCCGTATTAATCGCGACATCCGTTTCAGCCTCGACAAGTCGCCTTACAAGACTTATATGTCAGCCTGTATTGCTCAAGGAGGACGTCATAGTATCCGGGGAGCTTACTACTTTCATCTTGAACCGGAATACTGCGTACTGTCCGGTGGTATCTGGTATCCCAAACCGGAAATATTGAAAGTCCTTCGACGTGAAATATACAATAACATAGATGAATTTGTTTCCATCATCGAAGAGCCTTCCTTCAAAGCTCTGTACCCGTCACTCGAAGGGGACATGCTAAAACGTATCCCGGCCGGTTTCCCCTCCGATTCTCCTTACGGTCATATATTAAGGCACAAAGACTTCAGCGTTATAGGTATTAAGCCCGACAGTTTTTTCAGCCAGCCGGACTGGATGGAAGAAACCATCGATTGTTTTCGAAAAGCTTCTTCCATTCAACCGCTTCCTGAATGAAATTGTGGATGAATATATGGGAAATCTGTAAAATACTATTTCCCGCAAATATCCTTAAACGGACAATACATGCAGGCTTTGCCGTTCGGGGTTTGCACGAATGGGGTTTCTGTGTCGAAGATTTCATCCAAGCAATTTCGCAGGCTGTCTTCAAAATCCGTGCGATAGTTGGCGAAGTCCAAAACCTGTTCTGTTTTGAACCGGTCTGTACGATGGTAAATTCCAGGATCGAAAGAGGAAGAAAAGAGGGTCCTCATATAATAGATACCCGGCTGAATAGCTGTTGAAAGCTGAACTGACCTGTTATACATCCATGCATACATAAAGACCTGCATAACCGCTTTGGAACGATCCGTATCTGCTTTGTCGAAAAGAGCTTCTACAGAGGTAAACTGCGTCGTCCCGCCCCCACTCTTATAGTCAATAATGCGGACGACATCGCGTACTTCGTCTATACGGTCGATAAATCCTTTCAACTGGATATTGCTTTTATCCGTCAATGGGAAAAGGCATTTTATCTTCTTTTCCGATTCGATATAACGGAAAGGAGTCTGTTTTGCGTCACGTTCCAGCACTTTCTCCACATATTTGCGAATCATCTCGCCGATCAGGAAATTTTGTCCGGTGAGTGGACGAACAATGTCCGTTTTAAAGAAAATTTCGGCAAAGGCACGGGCAACTGCTCCCGTCAACATAGGCGTATCTTTTCGGATCGCTTTCAGCAGATCAGCCGTCACCATCTTTCCGCAGAATGGCTGATACAATTCTTCCATCACCTTATGCAGGATACTTCCAAAAACATTACTTTCGATCGTCTCGCTTACCTCCTCTTCTTCACGTATTCCCTCGACAACGGAGAAATAAAATTTAAGCGGACAATCCAGATAGGTATTGACTGCACTCGCCGATATCGCCCGCGTCCCACCACTCCGGAAATCAGCCAGACGGTTCATGACTTCCTCCGTCTTAGCTACCTGCAAGGCAGGAGTCTTGGAAGAAGAGACATTGTAAACAACCAGCTTATTCTGTATCGGCTCCTCATAATGATAATGCAACTGATGCACGAAACGGCTAACCTCGCCTGTCTGCAATCCGTTACTCCGAGTATCATAAAGCAAGCTGACATGGCTGGCACGATAAATCAAACGATAGAAATGATACGCCCAAACACTGTCCTGATGTTCGTATGTCGGCAAACCGAATCCACGACGAAGATTATAAGGAATAAATGAATTAGCCGCTTTCCTCAACGGGAAAATCCTTCATTCATCGAAAGGATAATCAACCGGTCAAAGTCAAGCGCACGAGTCTCCAAAACACCCATGATCTGCAAACCGGAAAGAGGTTCACCTTGGAAAGGAATCGTAATTGTGTCCGTCACACGTTTCAGCAAACGGAAATAGGTGTCGATTTTCATTTCTACATTCGCCTCCCGCATGACTTCCTTCATCCGGTTAACCGTAGCGAAATAATGGAAGATAAACTCCTGTTCGATGTCGTTAATAGTTGAGAGTTGAGAGTTGAAAGTTGAAAGTGGCTCCGCGTCACTATTTACACTTTCAACTTTCAACTTTCCACCTTCAACTGCTTTATTCAGTTCCTGCAACACGTTAATCAAATAATCGGAGAAAGTTTCCACCGCAGTCACCGGAGTAAAGAGGATGGACAACAATGGCGTCTTATTCAGATCGTCATACGATATGTAAATCTTGTTGTTTTCTGAAATATTTTTACCAGATTAGAAACCATCTCTGGAGAAGTAGTCGAGATATACCGATGGTTCAGGATTGGCAAGACATCCCGGAAATAGAACACCGGCCTCCGGTCCACATAACGAATATTCTTTTGCAAAGCCAGAATATATTCCATCAAAGATGCGACCGGTGTACCGGCCAACGGATATCCCATCGTCACATTGATCCGTTTGATCTGTTCGGGAATGGCATTCAGAACCGGAATCAACAAATGTTCATCCGGCAGAATCACAGCCGTCCGCAACGCTTCTTCCGCACTCATTTCGTCTTCCTTGCAAAGCTCGTTCAGAATGCTGCACACTTGCTTTGCCTGTCCGATTCCGGAAGGGATGCCGATCACCTCGATCTTCTTTTTGTCGTCATCTTCATTGTCAATAGTCAATTGTCCATTTTCAATTAATTGCGACGGGAATTGCCGCAAATTGCGCTCCACGAAGTAAGAGGCTTTATTATCCGGGTCCGTCACTTTCGGAGAGGCGTAATCCCAGTAAAAATCAGCTATTCCCCGTTTTTGCAACCCGGAAAGGAAACGTTCTTCAGCCACCGAGAGGGCATTCAGTCCGACAAATACAACCTTTGTATAGGGAAGGTCGCAACATTCGTCTTTCTCCATCTGTTCGACAACTTCCCGGAAAATCATACCTTCATATCCTTTGCCTTCGGTGGCAAGCGCTTCCCGCAAATCGGTATATAGGGCATATAAAATCTGCCAGACCGCCAGAAATTGTTCCTGGTTGGGCGTATCTCCTTTCGGGTAAAAAGAAGACCAAAAGGTCCGGATAGCCGCAATTTGTTCAGGGCTCAGAAAACTAAAATCATTCTCTATCTCACGCAGGTCCGTCACATTGGTGAAGAGCATACGGGCATCTGCCATATATTTATCGATATCGTCAAAATCATTCAGCAGCATTTCCCCCAATACAAGAACTCGTCGAACGTTTCGAAGAACCGCTATGTCTCAAATAAATATCATATAGTTTAAACAGCATGCTGATCCGATCGGCAGCCTGCTTTCCGCTCAACTGTACAAACAGATCGTTGATCGTCAGGATCGTCGGCGAGAAAAGAGGCTTCTCAGATACTTCCGACAAGTATTTCTGGAAGAACAGCCCGGTACGGCGATTCGGGAAAAACAAAGGCCAGACGGCTCACTTCCGCCCCGTATTCAGAATAAAAAAAAGGGATGCAACCTGATATAAGAATGGTTTCATTAATTGTTTGGATTAATAAATGATGATTTATCAGTGTATATTACTGTAATATATTTTCTATCATTTGTATTTCTTCCGCTGAAAAGGCTGTATTTTGTAACGCCTTCAGGTTATCTATCAACTGTGCAACCGAACTGGCTCCCACCAGGACGCTCGTCACCCGGTCGTCTTTCAACAGCCAGGCAATCGCCATTTCCGCTAACGTCTGTCCGCGTTGTTTGGCAAGGTCATTCAGTTGTCTTACTTTATTTATTTTTTCTTCCGTCACCTGTTCACGTTGAAGATGGCCTGTAGATTTGGCCGCACGCGAATTATCGGGAATACCGTTCAGATACTTATCCGTCAACATGCCCTGTGCCAATGGCGAGAAGGCGATCATCCCTACTCCTTCCTGCTTCAACAGAGGCAACAAGTCCGGTTCGATCCTGCGATCCAGCATCGAATAACGCGCTTGATGGATCAAGCAAGGCACACGATGTTCTTTCAATACGGCAAGTGCTTTTTCCGTCTGTCCGGCAGTGTAATTCGATATCCCGACATACAGGGCTTTTCCTTGGCGGACGATGTCAGCCAATGCTCCCATCGTTTCTTCGATCGGCGTCTGTGGGTCCGGACGATGCGAATAGAAAATATCCACATATTCTAATCCCATCCGCTTCAAACTCTGGTCAAGGCTTGCCATCAGATACTTGCGACTTCCCCAGTTGCCATACGGACCAGGCCACATGTCATATCCGGCTTTTGTGGAAATAACAAGTTCATCCCGATATTGCCCCAGACCTTTCTTCAGGATACGGCCGAAATTTTCCTCTGCCGATCCATACACAGGACCGTAATTATTGGCAAGATCAAAATGTGTAATCCCATTGTCGAAAGCGGCATACGCAATCTGAATAAAGTTACTGAACACATCTACACTGCCGAAATTATGCCATAATCCCAGAGAGATGACCGGCAATAGCAATCCGCTCCGCCCACAACGCCTATAAGCCATATCGGCATACCGGTTATCATTTGCTTTGTACATTTCCATATAAAGATATTTTTATTACAATGAATCTTTTCAGATATACAAATATAATCAAGAATACCAAAAGAACGGGCAATTCGGATAAAATGATCGCTTCTCGCAGGAAACAACATCAACCGGGAAAAGGCTATCCTCACGGACAGCCAATCTTCATTGTTAACCTTAAATCTAATACCATGAAAAACACAGTGCAAATATAGAGAGTTTATGTTATGCAGCATAATATTTCCACAAAAAAAAAGCTTTCTCTTAACCTGATTTAACCATTTCATGTTTTACAACATAATTTTTCATACACTTTTGACTTAGTCATTCCCTGCACAAGCAACAGACACATTATGATTGAAACAGCCTACAATACTGAATAAAAACGATCCAAACAAAGAGGCGACTGCCCGCACCGGGCAGTCGCCTCTTTCCTACCGATCTGCTAATGATCGGAAAATTAATTCTTACTTATTGAAACGTTCTTTCAATTTAGCCAACATATCCTGAGTCATGGAATCCAGATCATATTCCGGTTTCCAGCCCCATTCCTCACGGGCACACGTGTCATCCAAAGAGTTAGGCCATGATTCTGCGATAGCCTGACGTAACGGATCCACATCATATTCCATCTGGAAGTCAGGAACATACTTTTTGATGTTGTTGAAGATGATTTCAGGATCGAAGCTCATTGAAGCAATGTTGAATGAATTGCGGTGAACGAACTTCGTCGAATCGGCTTCCATAATTTCAATAGCGCACGCAGACCGTCCGGCATATACATCATATCCATGTAAGTACCCTGCTTGATCGGACAAACAAACTTCTCACCTTTGGCTGCCGAATAATAAATATCTACCGCGTAGTCGGTCGTACCACCACCCGGAGGCGTCACATAGGAGATGAGACCCGGGAAGCGTACCGAACGGGTGTCGACACCGAAACGGATGTTGTAGTAGTCACTCAGCAACTCGCCGGAAACTTGGTTACACCGTACATAGTGCGCGGATTGCGGATAGTGTCCTGCGGAGTCTTGTCTTTCGGAGTGTTATTGCCAAACACACCGATTGAACTCGGAGTAAATACAGCACAATGCATTTCACGTGCAACTTCCAATACGTTAAACAAACCGCCCATACCGATTTTCCATGCAAGCTGCGGTTTGGCTTCTGCAACGGCTGACAGCAGTGCAGCCAAGTTATAAATCGTATCTACCTTATATTTGGACACAGTCTCAGCAATCTGCTGTTCGTTTGTAATGTCGACAATTGCAGAAGGTCCTGATTCCAGCAGTTCGCCTTTAGGCTCCTGTCCGGGGATGTAACCTGCTACAATGTTTCCACCGTAGAATACCTCTCAACTTCATGGTTAACTCTGATCCAATCTGACCGGTAGAACCAATTACTAATACATTCTTCATTGCGTTTGATGTTCTTTTAAGTTTTTCGATGGCAAATTATAGAGAATAAAAAACATTCCGGTATGAATTTCTTGATTTTTTAGCCTATATATTCAAAAAAAAAAATATGACCTTTGCCGCATCGGCAGACAAATCAGAAAAGAAAAAAATGGTTTCAAGAATAATATTTTCCACTTGTCTGCGATAATAGAGATATAATTGTCAACTTAATTAAAAATACTAACAAAAAACAAAAGTTATGTACGGTAAACTGAAAGATTTCCTTACTCAGGAATTGGCAAACATCAAAGCTGCCGGATTGTATAAAAACGAGCGTATCATCACCACTCCTCAAAGAGCCGACATCAAAGTAAACGCAGGAAGCACGTTTTGAACTTCTGCGCAAACAACTATCTGGGCCTGTCTGAAACCAACGTCTGATCAAGGCTGCCAAAGAAGCTATGGACACACACGGATACGGCATGTCATCCGTACGTTTCATCTGTGGGAACACAGGATCTGCACAAACAACTGGAAGCCGCTATCTCCGACTATTTCAAAACCGAAGATACGATCCTTACGCTGCATGTTTCGATGCCAACGGCGGTCTGTTCGAACCGTTGTTCACTGAAGAAGATGCGATCATCTCCGATGCATTGAACCACGCTTCTATCATTGACGGGGTGCGTCTGTGTAAGGCAAAACGCTATCGTTATGCCAATGCAGACATGGCTGACTTGGAACGTTGCCTGCAAGAAGCCCAGGCACAACGTCATCGCATCATTGCTACTGACGGTGTGTTCTCTATGGACGGAAACGTGGCCCCGATGGATAAGATTTGTGAATTGGCAGAAAAATACGATGCGTTGGTAATGGTAGACGAATCGCATTCTGCCGGTGTAGTAGGCCCGACAGGACACGGTGTGGCTGAACAATATAATGTATACGGAAGAGTCGATATCTTCACAGGTACGTTAGGTAAAGCATTCGGTGGCGCCATGGGCGGATTCACAACCGGAAAGAAAGAAATCATCGACATGCTGCGTCAGCGTTCTCGTCCTTATCTGTTCTCTAACTCGGTTGCTCCCGCTATCGTGGGCGCCAGCCTGGAAATGTTCAAGATGTTGAAAGAAAGCGATGCTTTGCATACGAAACTGATGAACAACGTCAGCTACTTCCGTGAAAAGATGTTAGCAGCCGGTTTCGACATCAAGCCGACTCAGTCCGCAATCTGCGCCGTTATGCTGTATGATGCTAAATTATCCCAGGATTTCGCAGCCAAGATGCAGGAAGAAGGCATTTATGTTACCGGCTTCTACTACCCGGTAGTGCCGAAAGGCCAGGCCCGCATCCGCGTACAGTTGTCCGCAGGCCACGAAACGGAACATCTGGATAAAGCAATCGCTGCATTTATCAAAGTTGGAAAAGAACTGAACGTAATAAAATAAAACATACGATTTTTCATTATTCACGTGTTTTCAAGGCTTGATTCTGCCGCTAACCCTTAGGCAGCAATCAAGCCTTTTTTTATCAAACAGGTTGTCTTTCGGGATAAAAAAATTATCTTTGCCCTTTTACAAGTAAAAATTTATGCAACTCAGTAACTACCATAGCCATTGTACATTCTGTGACGGTCGGAGCACGCCGGAAGACTTCATTAAATTCGCTGTTGCGCACGGGTTCCGCGCCTACGGTTTTTCATCCCATTCACCACTGCCGTTCGAAACATTCTGGAACATGTCTAAAGACGATATGCCCGAATATCTGACAGAAATAGAACGACTGAAAAAGAAATACAGTGACCGGTTGGAAATATACGTAGGACTGGAAATCGATTTCTTAGACGAGAGCTACAACGCGTCCATCCCCTACTTCCGCAATCTGCCGCTCGATTACCGTATCGGTTCCATCCACTTTCTTCCGATCGCACAGCCGCTTGCGGAAGAGAATATGGTGTGTATCGACGGTCCTTTCCGGGAGTACCAGAAGTCTGTCGACGCCTACTACGACGGAGATATCCGCAAGCTGGTCGCCCACTATTTCAGTTCCACACGGCGAATGATCGAGGCAGGCGGAATCGACATTGTCGGGCACATGGACAAGATATACATGAACGGGCACAAATGCGAAGGCTTCGACCTGCAAGCGGACTGGTATCAAAACCATTCAACGACTGTCTGCACCTGATCGCCGAAAAGGGACTGATGGTCGAAGTCAACACGAAAAACCTCGTGAAGAAACAGGAGGTCTACCCGCATACCGACTATCTGCACCGCTTACGTGAGCTGGATATTCCGGTGATGGTAAACTCAGACTGCCACTATCCCGACCTGGTGAACGACGGACGTGCGGAAGCATTCGAACTGCTGAAAAAGGCCGGGTTCAAATCCACCCGCGAACTGATCGGCGGACAGTGGCAGGATGTGGCGATCTGATGCATTTGTAACGCTATTGTAATACGTATTTCATTTCATCGAAATACAGAAATACGTCCTTTGCAGAAATAAATTATATTTGTAATAAAAAAGAGACAAAGATTATGGATATGCCGAAGATTCTTGTAGTGGACGATGAAGAGGATTTATGCGAAATCCTCAAGTTCAATCTTGAGATAGAAGGGTATGAAGTAGACACGGCTTTCAGTGCCGAGGAAGCGTTGAAGATGGATATAGCCTCCTACCAACTGCTGCTTTTAGATGTCATGATGGGTGAAATATCCGGATTCAAGATGGCCAGCATCCTCAAGAAAGAAGAAAAGACGGCCGATATCCCCATCATCTTCCTGACAGCCAAGGACACTGAAAACGATATGCTGACAGGCTTCAACTTGGGAGCCGACGACTACATATCCAAGCCTTTCTCCATCCGTCAGGTGGTGGCACGCGTGAAAGCCGTGCTGCGCCGCACATCAGACAAGGAAAAAGTGCCGGAAAACGAATGCCTCAAATACGAAACTCTCTCACTCGACACGAAGCGCATAAAAGCCTCCGTCGACGGACAGGAAGTCCCGCTCACCAAAAAGGAATTCGAGATACTGAAACTCCTTCTTGAAAACAAAGGGAACGTCTTCTCGCGCGAGGAGATCCTTTCCCGGATATGGAAAGACGAAGTATATGTGCTCGACCGCACCATCGATGTAAACATCACCCGCCTGCGCAAAAAGATCGGACCATACGGCAAAAACATCGTGACGCGGCTCGGCTTCGGATACTGCTTTGAAAATTAAAATTGAGAATTAAAAATAAAAATAAACGAACGGGCACTTATTCTTACATTCCAAGATGATTTCTTACTTCTAATTTTTAATTTTTACTTCTTACTTCTTAATTCTTAATTTACCCCATGGTCAAGATAGAATCAACGACAAACAGCAGAATACCTTTCAGCCAGCGACTTTTCTGGTCGATATTCGCCATGTTCCTGGGGTTCACAGCTTGCTTCCTGTTGTTCCAGTATCAGCGGGAACGGGAGTTTGCCCAAGAGAAGTTGAACAACGTGTTGGGGAATTACAACTACCAGTTGTTCCGCCGCACGCAACAGACTGAGGATATCAACCAGGTGGTTCACCAGTTTATCGACGACATCCCCCAAAAGGATCTTCGCGTGACCATTATCGATCCGGCAGGGAAAGTGTTGTTCGACAATAGCGGTGCCGAGGAATTCAACAACCATAACGACCGCAGCGAGGTACGCAAGGCACGCCTCTACAATGAAGGGTTCGCCATCCGTTCGTCCAACTCGACCGGCAAGCGCTATTTCTACACGGCGACGAATATCGGCGGGTATATCTACCGCTCCGCCCTCCCCTGGGACCCTTACACACAGCGCGTACTGACGATCGACAAGGATTTCATCTATTTTATGGCGTTGATGACGCTGATATTTTCTTCGTCCTCTCCCGCTTCACGTTCAGCATCGGGCGGACGATCTCGAAGCTGCGCGACTTCGCCCTGAACGTGGAGAAAGACCGCATACCGGAGAACGAATATGTCTTTCCCAACGACGAGCTTGGAGACATATCGAAGAATATCGTCGGACTTTACCACCGCCAGCAGAAGGCCAAGGACGAGCTTTCGATGGAACGCGAGAAGCTGATCAAGCATTTCCAGTACGCAAAAGAAGGTTTCGCCATGTTCACACCGGAAGGCAGGGAGATATTGTCCAACATCCTGTTCGTACAGTTCGCGAACCTGATTTCCGACATGCAGATACGACAGTCGGAAGACGCGGTCGACATTCCGGAACTGGAACCGATCCATCTGTTCCTCTCCAAAAACATCCCGAACACGAACCGCAAGCGGAAAGTGTTGCGCGAATCGGTCACGGTGGACAAGAACGGAAAGATTTTCCTGATCGAATGCATTCTGTTCCTCGACAACAGCTATGAGATATCTATCAACGACATCTCCCGCCAGGAAGAAGAGAGCCGGATGAAACGGCAGCTGACGCAGAACGTGGCGCACGAGCTGAAAACTCCTGTCAGCAGTATCCAGGGTTATCTCGAAACGATCATCAGCAATCCGCAGCTGCCGGACGACAAACGCCAGTTCTTCCTCGAACGCTGCTACTCGCAAAGCACGAGGCTGACGGGGCTGCTGCGCGACATTTCGGTATTGAACCGGCTGGACGAGGCTTCCGAAATGTTCGAGCTGTCGGAAGTGAACATCCAAAAACTGGTCGGCGAGATCGAGAAGGAATGTTCGAAGGAGATGGAAGAAAAGAAGATCACGACAGAGGTCGCTCTTCCGGGCAACCCTACGATCTATGGCAATTATTCGCTGCTCTACTCGATCTTCCGCAATCTCTACGACAACGCGATCGCGTATGCGGGCGAAGGCATCCATATCACGGTGAGTTGCTACAAGGAGGATCCGAAATTCTACTACTTCAGTTTCTCGGACAATGGCGTCGGCGTCTCGGAAGAACACGTGAACCGCATTTTCGAACGCTTCTACCGCGTCGACAAGGGCCGCAGCCGCAAGGTGGGCGGGACCGGTCTGGGACTCTCCATCGTCAAGAACGGCGTAAACTTCCACAAAGGACAGATCTCAGCCAAGAGCGGACTGGGCAAGGGATGACATTCTTCTTCACACTCAAGAAAAAGATTTGATTCTGTGACTTTTCTCTTGAAAGAAAAGTCACTACTCCTTCACGCTATCTGTATTTGTTCTATTCTGCCCAATAAGACACAAAAATTATACCACAACGCATAATCAATTGGATAACAAAATAATAATCAAGCAACAACCAACACCCTCTGTCCAAATTTTAGACAGGAGTGTCCAATATTTTGACAGTTTCGCGTCGCCTTCCTCCCGGCAATCCCAACATTTTTCAATATCTGTTGAAAATTAAAGGATAAAATAATTGTTTCCTGCCCGATTTAAGGTATATTTGTCAGCGATGTGATGCCCGATAATAAAGATACGGAAAAAAACATCCCGGCGGGGTTCCCGACAGCATGAAAACAAAGAAAAACACGTTGACGGGGTTCCCGACAGCATGAAAACAAAGAAAAACACGTTGACGGGGCTCCCGACAGCATGAAAACAAAGAAAAACACGTTGACGGGACTCCCGACAGCATGAAAACAAAGAAAAACACGTTGACGGGACTCCCGACAGCATGAAAACAAAGAAAAACACGTTGGCGGGACCCCCGACAGCACAAAAACAAAGAAAAACACGTTGGCGGGGCTCCCGACAGCATAAAAACAAAGAAAAACACGTTGACGGGACTCCCGACAGCACAAAAACAAAAAAAAACACGTTGACGGGACTCCCGACAGCATGAAAACAGAATAATAATATTTAAACGATGTACCATGTCTGAAATTAAAGGTTTTGATTTATCCCGTCTTACCCAAGACGAAAATTTTGGCTTCCACAGTTTCGCGATCGTGGAGTTTGAGAAATGCAAAGACTCCAAAATCACAGAGTTCGTAAACAACTACAAAGTTAAATACAACGTATTTGACGGTTCCATGAAAGTCAGCGGCGGCGAAAACGTCCTCTCCTATGATGTCACCCGCCTCGACAAGGTCCGTGACGATGCCTACAGAGGATTAAAACGCCAGAACAATGTCGCGATGAATGATTTCGATCCGGTGATCGCCGAGATCGCCCGCCAAATCGATATCATCCTGCGCCGCAACGGCGATCCCTGCTCACTGCCTTACCTGGCTGAAAACAGTGCTGTGATAAACCTGATCCAGGATTTGGAAGAATTTGACAACCACTCGGAAGAAGAAGAACGCCCCGGCGAACTGTCCGATCCGACCAACTCGCCGTTGGACGGTGTTTCGCTGGAAGACGTCACGAACCGTCTCCAGATGGCCGGCCTCGAAAGATGGGTGATGCGATTGAAGGAAGCGAATGAGAAATTCATCTCCTTCTTCACCAACCGCAACAGCCAGCAGGCTACCATCGTCACCGGCGCGACCAAAGCGGCCCGCCAGGAAACCGATGCCGCCTACCGCGCTGTCGTCAAACGCCTCAACGCGCTGGCCGAAGTGAACGGCGAGACGGACTATCTGGAGATCATCAATAACATCAACCGTCTCATCGACCGCCAGAAAGCCATCCTCGCCACCCGCAAAACCATCAACGCCAAAAGAGCCACCCAAAAGCCGGAAGGCGGCGGCAAGCCGGGGGAGGAAAGACCGGGGGAACTGTAAACAATTGTCAATTGTTTTTCACGCTTTCTACCGGATTTGCATTCGCCGCCTTCCAACTTTGGAAGAATACCGCCAGGAAGGAGATCAGGAGGCAGAAAAGACCAGCAACGATGAAAATCAGCGGGCTAAGCGCGATCCGGTAGCTATAGTCCGCCAGCCATTGCTTCATGAAATACCAGCTCAGCGGCGTCGCGATCATGAACGCAATCCCGACATATGTCAGGAACGTACCGACGAGGCGCACCAGGATTCCGCGGTTGTCCGAACCGAACACCTTGCGGATCGCTACCTCCTGCGAACGTTGCAGGATGAAATAGGTCGACATCGCAAGCAAACCCAACAGCGAGATCAGGATCGCAATGCAGGCGAAGATCACCACGATCTTGGCCAGACGAATCTGCGATTCGAAATGCGTACGGATGCCCTGGTCGATAAACTGTCCCTCGAAAGGAACACCCGACACCTCCTCGAAGACTTTGCGCACGGACTCGTATGCCTCGACGGGATCACCCTGCACCTCGACCACGTAGCTCCACGGCCACCAGCCTGATTCCATATTCCGGAAACGGAACATTACCGGCGAATTTTCCTGCGTAATGTCCCTCAACTGGAAATCACGGATCACCCCTAAGACGGGTGTCGCATCTTCGCCCCACCTGAAAGAAGGGGCATCTTCCGACAATTCCATCTGTTTAAAAGCCAGCTCGTTCAAATACCACCCCCCATCGGCGTTGGCCACCCGGTTGTCCGACTTGATCTCGAAACCGAAAATGCGGAAAGCGGCGCTGTCGACCTGTATCTGCTGGAAGCTGAGCGATTTGTCCTCGTAAGTTCCACTCATATTGTTCGTCCCGCTCGAAGGTGTTCCGTTGCTGTGGCCGACAGCCTTGACCATCGGAAGCTGGCGCAACATATCTTCCGCCCGTTCCATCTCGCTTTTGGAACGGAAAATGTTATACGATTCGATTATGTTCGTCGTGTTGTAGCCCAACGGCGCGTGGATCAGATGGTCGATCTGGAGATACATCGTCAGCGAAGCGGCGATCATAGCGATCGTGATCACATTCTGGAACGTGATGAAGACCTTGCTGAACACCATCTTCGTCTGCCGGCGGAACGTCCCGCGTACCACGTCGATCGGTTTGGCCGATGAGATCATCAATGCCGGAAGCACCCCCGACAAGGCTCCCGTCAACACGATAAACAGGAGGATCGCCCCTATCCAAAGCGGTGTCGCCAGCACATCGAACGTCAAGCGCACCTGCAACAAGTCATTGGCATACGGCAGTGCCGCCTTGGCAAACATCAGCCCGATGGCAAACGAAACGACTGTCAGGAAAGTAGCCTCCAACATCAACCGCAGGAACAGTTCCACACGCGAAGACCCCAAGAGGCGGCGTGTCGCCATCTCCTTCGCCCGCTGGCCGGCCTGTGCCACCGTCAGGTTTATATAGTTGATGATCGCGAAAATCAGGATCAGAATGCCGACGGACATCAAGACCAACGAAAAGCGTCTGTCGCCCTGCTCCAAGCTGTGCGCCTCCGTATTCCCGAAATAAATGTCCGAAAGCGGGACGACGCGTACCTCCTTCACGAAATCATACCGGTAAATCCAATACCGCTCTTTGAAAAAGCTCTGTATCTCATCCGTCCGCCCCTTCAAGTCCATCCCCGGCTTCAGCAACAGGAACGAGACGCACGAGCCGGCGTTACCCGGATTCGTCTTCGACAGTGATTGGTTGAACTCCGTCACCCGCTCGATACGCACCAACAGGTCCGCATTCGGAATCACCGAACGGTTGATGTCTTCCATGACACCGGTAACCATGACACTCGTCGAGTCGCTGATGCGCAAGCTCTTCCCGATCGGATCGTCATTACCGAATATCTTACGGGCAAAGCTTTCCGAAACGACCGCGCTATAAGGATCTTCCAAAAGCCGGTCGCGGTCGCCATCGAGTATCTTGAACGAAAAGAGGCCGAAAAACGTCGAATCCGCATATACGAGATCGGCAGTCAACTTCTTGTCTCCATAAAAAATTTGTTTACTCTTCCCTTGATCCGTGATGACCGGACAGACTTTCTCGATCTCCGGATACCGCTCTTCCAGCCAATAGGAAACCGGGACGGCCGATTCCAGGAAATCTTCATTGCCGACGGCGACGATCCGGTCGTAATTCGCCTGCTGTTTGTCGATATTCAATTCCCGTTCCACATACACCGCAATCAGGATCACGAACATCAGCGAAACAGACAGCCCGAAGACGTCGATCGCCGTGTACCCCTTGTTCCGGCTCAGGAATTTCAGAAAAAAGATTTTATATTCAACAGATTATTCATAGTGTATTCCATTTATAATTCATAACCCCAAACTCATATTCACTAAAGAACATATCCGACTTTCCCAAGCCGGATATGATCACAAAACAATTAGAATGTGTCTATGTTCTATTTTACAAAAATTAAATGAATTCGTTTACGGACGACACGATACTTCCGTCGAACAGGTTGATCACCCGGTGGGCGAAGCTCGCATCGTGTTTGGAGTGTGTCACCATAACAATGGTGGTTCCTTCTTTGTTCAGTTCGGTCAAGAGCTGCATCACTTCTGCTCCGTTCTTGGAGTCCAAGTTACCGGTCGGCTCATCGGCAAGGATGATCTTCGGATTCGAAACGACAGCGCGTGCAATGGCCACACGCTGTTGCTGTCCTCCGGAAAGCTGCTGCGGGAAAGTGGTTGGCTCGGTGGCTGATGTTCATCCTTTTCAGGATATCGTTCACCATCTGCTTACGCTCGCCGGCTTTTACTTTCAGGTAGGTAAGCGGGAGTTCCACGTTTTCGAACACGTTCAGTTCGTCGATCAGGTTGAAACTCTGGAACACGAAACCGATATTTCCTTTACGCACCTGCGTACGTTCTTTTTCTTTCAAGTGTCCGACTTCCCTGTCCGCCAGGTAATAGTTGCCCGATGTCGGGTTGTCCAACAGGCCCAGGATATTCAGCAATGTAGATTTGCCACAGCCGGAAGGTCCCATGATAGCCACAAACTCGCCATCTTTCACTTCCATCGACACGCCGTTCAACGCGATCGTTTCCACCTCTTCCGTACGGAAAAACTTACTTAATCCTTCAATTTTAATCATGACTGTATCTGTTTTTTTTATTATTGCTTCTTCTTGCCTATCTATAGGCAAACAGCGTGCCAAAGCACATAAACCATTTATTTACAACCCTATAATAATTTCAATATTTTCCGCGAGTGTCTAATTTTTGGACAGTGGTGTAAAGATATTAGACACTCGCCGGGAAAACGAGATCCCGGATTATTCCGATTTCAAGCTATCGACCGGATCTTCGTTCGCGACATCCCAGATGCGGTACACGATACATATCAAGACCACCAGGCAGACAAACAATGCCCCTGCCAAGAAGATCCACGCACTAAGAGGTATCTTTTCCACAAACTGCCGTTGCCAGTGTTCCGCGACAAAATAAGATATGCCGCATCCTAATAAAATCGCAGGGAGGGCGATACGAAGGACGTCTTTCAAGAATATCCGTAGAATATCCTTCATCGTAGCCCCGTTCACTTTGCGGATGGCCAATTCCTTGCGGCGTCGGTTCACTTCGTCGTTCGTATAGCCGATCAATCCGATCAGGAGATTATCAGCGTTATTAATCCCCCGATCATCACTTCGTCGCGGAACTTCCGGGAACTGCTGTACAGGTCGACCATCTGAACGGAATAAACCGTCAGTTTCGGCTGTTGGTCCGGCATCAGCTCTTTCAATCTCTCATTTACTTTTCCGACTGCATCAGGAGTCATCCGGTGGAATTTCACCAACAAATGGGCAGAAGGACGTTGACGGTAGAACAAGACGGAAGGACGTGCATCCATATCGATGAGCGAACCCATGATATAATTCTCATATACCCCGCAAATCGTATAATACTTCGAGCCATACCGATCATGTTCCGATATATAAATGGATTTACCGACTGCACCGTCCGGCCAGTCCACGAATTCTTTCATCTTCTCCACAAAAGCACGGTTCACCATCACTTCGTCCGAAACCGGGATATTCTCGGTGAACGAGCGGCCTTCTATCACCGGTATTTCCATTAAGTCAAGGAATCCGTTGCTCACCCAATACTGGTCTGCAATATTAAAAGTTCCTTTTCCGACTCCGGTAAAGCGATATTATTGCCCGACATCGACCCAAAAGGCAACGAATAGGAAGTCGACACCGCTTCTACTTCCGGCAGACGCATCACTTCATCCAGCACCTTATAACGAGTCGTGGAATCGATCGCCGAAATACTGCAATAGGCCAGCCGGTCATACGAATAACCCGGATCACTGTTCACCATATACGCATGTTGTCTGCCGACAATCAATAACAGGGTCACCAGCAAACCCGCCGCAATAAACTGGAGGAAAAGCAGACAGAGTTTCCAGACACGGCGACTTTCACGGAAATTACGGAACGCGGCAGCCACCGGAATACGGGCGAACAAACAGCCCGGAACCAAGCCGGTCACCAGAAACACAATCACGCAAACCCCAGTAGTACCAAAGCCCCTTTGGATAATAACAACGTTTCGACCGAAACATCAATAAATCATAAATGATATCCCGACAAAGAAAAATCAGGAAAATACTCACCATGATCGAACAGACCATGTGTACCAGCGTTTCCGACAAAACCATGCTATGGATATTCGTTTCCGAAGCCCCGTACGACTTATGCACGGCTACTTCTTTCGTCCGGTTGACGATCGAAGAAATGGTAATGAGAATATAGTTCATGATAGCCGTGAACAAAAGGGCAAAGGCCAGAATCCCCAACATCATAACCATGTTTTTTACCTCTCCCGCTTTGCTATGCAAGTCGAGCAAGGGCCTAAGCGTATAAGTCAGTTCGTAGCCCGACTTTCTCAAAGCTTCCTGATCGTGGTGCCGGAGCGTCATATCATGAATAGCCGGAGTCAGGCTATCAGGCGTGACTCCCGGTGACAGACGCACATAACCGGCATAACGGTCGTTACCCAACCAGTTGTTCAAACTCTCCGGATCCATGCCGGACATGGCAACCAACATATCGTAACGCAAGCTGGCATTCTGGGGCAGATCCTCGAATACACCTCCGATCGTCACCTCCAAACCGGGATTCTCATCGGGGATGATCGTCAAGCCTTCCACTTTTTCGATACCTCCCATCTTTTCCGCCAACGAACGGGATATCATAGCATACCACGGTTTGGCCAACACCACTTTCGGATTACCGGACAGGATCGGCACAGGGAAGATATCGAACACATTACTGTCGGCCATCATGATATAACGGGCGGAATAACGTTGTTTGTCAGGTGTCGTGAACAGGGTATTATCTCCACCGATATAGGTAAGCCGGGTAGCGTCTTCCACGCCCGGAATCTCACTCCGCATAGCGGGAGCTACAGCACCGCTTACCTGATAATAGTCTTCCTCTTTCCCGTTCATGCTATAATTCTCATAGATCCGGTAAATCCGGTCCGCATCCGGATAGAAGGTATCGTAAGATTGTTCAAAATAGATCTTCGCAATCATGACCAACGCAACAGACAACCCCACACTCAGCGAGATGATCTTCATTACATTATGACGTCCTTTTTTTGAACAATGAGCGTATGGCAATATTCAAGTTTCTCATATCTATCGTGTTTATCTGCTTTTCCTACTATCGTTACTCTGATTTCAAACTATCAACCGGATTAGAATTCGAAACGGCCCATGCACGGTACAGGACACAAGCAATGATCAAAACATAGACCATCATCGCTCCGGCCAGGAAGATAAAAAAAAATCCGATGGGCGCCTTTTCCGTAAATTTCTCCAACCATCCCGTACCGGAATAATAAGCGACAGTCATACCGATCACGATAGCGGGAATCGCAATATAGGAAATGTCTTTCGAAATCATCTTCAAGATACTCCATGCCGTCGCCCCGTTCACCTTACGGATCGCAATTTCGCGTCCACGACGGTTCGTTTCGTCACTGGTATATCCCAGCAGACCGATCAATGCAATAATCAAGGTCACGATTCCCCGATCATAACCGAGTCGCGGAACGTGCGGGAATCCTTATACAGGTCTATCATATCCATATAATAAGCCGTCACTGTAACATTTCGGTCGGGCATTACATCTTCCAGCACCTTTTGTGCCTTTTTTATATTCTCCGGTGACATCTCATGGAATTTGATCAGGATCATCGGTGCATATCTATCATAGAACAGGGCGGTCGGACGTGTATCCGGATTACCGGTACTGCCAATACAAACATCTTCATACACACCGCAGATGGTAAACGGTTCTCCATTCTGGCTATGTTCCGTAATTATAATGTTCTTGCCAATCGCACTCCCGGTCCAACCAGCCACCTGTTCCATCTTTTCGACAAAAAGAACGGCTGACCATCACTTTGTTCGAAGCCGAACCGTCAGAACGGAACACCTCTCCTTCAATAACCGGAATCTCCATCAAGGAAAAGAAATCATCTTTCACCCAGTACATATCGGCAATATTAAACAGTTCGCGGTCATCTCCAGGAAGTGAAACATTATTTCCCGACATCCCTGAAATCGGCAGGTCATAGCAGGCAGAAACTTTGTCAACTTCGGGTATCTTGCGCAATTCCTCGATTGCCGTATTACGGACGGATTCTTCCACCCCCTGTGTCGAGCAATAAGCCAACTTCTCATAGGCATATCCGGGATCGACATTTACCATATAGTCATACTGCTTATTGATAACCGACAATAATGCCACCAGATAGGCTGTTGCCAAAAACTGTATGAACAGCAGGCAAAGTTTCCAGTACCTGCGGGATTCTTTAAAATTACGGAATGCGGCAGCCACCGGAATACGCAGGAACATATAGGTCGGGATCAAACCGGTAATGAAAAAGATCACGATGCAAACTCCTATCAGTATCACAATAGTCTGTGTCGAGAACAATGCTCCCAACGTTGCCCCTAACAATTCTTCCGTTTTCGTACGGAACAGAACGATCAGAAAAGCGGCAAGCAACAAAGAAATCAGCATATGCAAACACGTCTCCGACATGATCATACCGAACAGGTTCTTATCTGAAGCCCCATAACATTTATGAACAGCCACCTCTTTGGTCCGGTTGATCAACGTGGAAATCACGATAAGCACATAATTCATCGCAGCCGTAAAGATGAGCACAAAAGCCAGAAAGCCCAACAGGGAATTCATGCTCTTCACCTCATCACTGTTACTGTGCATGTCCATCAACGGAACCAGGCTATAAGTCAAATCAATTCCCGCTTTTTTCACCTCTTCCAGATCGCAATGCCGTCCTTGCATCTCACGAATGGCAGTCGTCAGGCTTTCCGGATCTGTGCCGGGATAAAGTTTTACATACCCCAGATAACGGTCATTCCCCAGCCAATTTTCACGACTCCACTTGCTCATACCTTCCAAAGATGCAACAATCTCAAAACGCAAGTGGGAATTTTCAGGTACATCTTCAAACACACCTCCTATCGTATAGGTTTGTCCTGGACTGGATTCAAATTCAAATTCCTTGTTCACTGCCTGTTCTGCACCTCCCAACAGTTTGGCAATGCGATTCGAGATCATCACATATCCCGGACGGGACAAAGTCTCTTTCGGATCACCGATCAGGATAGGACGCGGCAACAGATCGAAAACATTCGTATCGCCCATCACGACATAACGGGCGGAATAACGGTTTCCATCCTGTGTCTTGAACAACTCCTTGTCACCCCCGATATAGGTCAAACGAGTTGCTTTTTCAACCTCCGGTATCTCGACTTGCATAGCTGTAGCCACGCCTCCGCTCACCTGCCCGTAGGACTTATATTCACCATCCCGGATGATGTTTTCGTGCAACCGATAAATACGGTCGCTGTCCGGATAAAACTTATCAAACGAACGTTCAAAACACACTTTCGATATCAGGACAAGTCCCATCGCCAGTCCGACTCCCAGAGATAAAATCTTTATCCCATTACTTCTTCCTTTCTTAAAAAGCGAACGTAATGCTATGTTCAAGTTTTTCATATCGCGTATTTATTATATTCCGTCCATTAAAATTCAAAAAGCGTGCCAAAAGAGTCAACGAGCTAAAATACAAACAAATAAAAGCACAATCATTTTTTTTAAAGTGTCCAATTATTTGACAATGGTGTACAATAATTAGACACTCCTGATGGGTAAAACATCGAAACTAGTTCACGGAAATGCAATTGACGTCCCACAAGGATATTTCATATATTTTGTACTTTTGCAAACATGAAACGGAATATACTCGCTCTTTATCTGATCAAACTATCCAAATGGTTCACATTGGTTATGCCTATCATCGTGCTTTTTACGAAAAACACGGATTAGGATTGCAGGATGTGTTTATCCTGAAGAGTATCTATTCGATAGCAGCCGTTGCCTTGGAGATCCCTTCAGGCTATCTGGCTGATGTTTGGGGACGCCGCAAATGTCTGATATTAGGATGTATCCTTTTCTTCTTCTGGATATCTATGCTATTCGTTCACCTCGACATTCACGGCTTTTCTTTTCGCTGAAATCTTGTTGGGGACAGGACAGACATTGGTAAATGGTGCAGATTCCGCTCTGTTATACGATACTACCGCCCAATACAAGAAAGAAAAATTTATACTTACGATATGAAGGACGGATCACGATGATCGGCAACTTCGCTGAAGCGCTGGCAGGTATCTTTGGTGGTTTATTGGCGACTTATTCCCTTCGTCTTCCTTTTTTATGCGCAGGCTGTGATTGCATTTACAGGTATTCCGGCAGCATTCGCGCTTAAGGAGGTCAACCGTTCCAATAAAATACAGAATCCGGTAAACGAGATTGTCCGGATCATCAGATATTCGCTGATAACGAACAAGCAACTTTGCTACAATATCATGTATTCAGGTATAATCGGGGCAGCGACTCTCACGATGGCTTGGTTCGTACAACCGGTTTTAATGTATCTGAAAACTCCCGTTTCCTGGTATGGCGTTATTTGGACGGTACTGAATCTGACGGTCGGCTTCGCCGCTCTCTGGTCCGACCGGGTGGACAACTACTTCGGTCCGCGTAAGATGGGAATCCTGATCCTCGTTTTTATAGTCGGCGGATATGTCTCCCTGGCTTTCAACCTTACGTACGCCGGCCTTGCCATCTTGTTCGTCTTTTATATCTTCCGCGGTTTTGCCACCCCCATCCTCAAAGGATACATCAACCAAATGACTTTTTTTCCGACATGAGAGCGACAGTGCTTTCCATCCGCAACTTCATAATCCGCCTGATGTTCGCCGCTATCGCCCCCTTTATCGGTTGGCTGAATGACATGTATTCGCTCCAGGTTGCCCTACTCGTTTCAGCAGGGATCATATTGCTGCCGGGAGGGATATTTCTGGGGCTTCAGTTTAGAAAAGAAACAAGTTAAAAAGGGACATTGCACAAATTGCTGATCTTATCTACATTCTTGATATAGGAATTATGCTCCCACAGACGTCCGGCACAATATTGATCGAAAGTATCCTGCAATGATTTCTCATCATCAAGGCTATTCACCAGTTCCGGTATCAAGATCTCGGCAAAAACAAAAATGCCTTTTTCCGGTACAAGGACAAGATTGCTCTTGGGTTGTATAGACATTGATTTTTCAAGCATATCGAGTGGGACAATGCGGTAACGCTTTTCACCTTCCTTATCCGAAATCAATAACAGATAATCAGTACTACGAGCCGGAGAAATAAATAGTATATCATCAATAGAACCGGCAAAAGCAAAAAGCATATTCGGTTGTGACATTCCCTTTTTCAGATTGGACAGGCCTACTTCGCCATTCTTAAAAACCGTAACCAGCAAATCTTCCTTGTCTTCCGGGTTATAAGAGAAAATAACACTTCCCCTTCTCCTCCCCACTTTCCGATCTTGGGACTTACGGAATAGGCTATTTTGCCATTTTTAAACAAGGAGACAAAGACATGGTTGGGCGTGTATCCCAGGTCATGCTTCTTTTGCAAAGGATTGCAACGCAGAGCTGATGTCCGGATTCCTAAATTAATTTGAGTGTTTGCATTTTTAATGCGCAAAGCCTTTTCCTGGACATTTTTCTTCGTTTACGGACAAAACCGGAGCAACCGCTTCCACCTCTTGAACCGCTGTCATTTCAGGGACTACAGAACGTTTATCAAAAATATATTCATTCCGTTCTGCACTAAAATACGCAGGAAACTCCGGCATCTTAGGAACAGAATCCAGCTTTTGCCGATGGCGCAACTTGACAAAATCCGCCACGTTGCCAACTGGTTTGATCAGATTGGAACTGGCAGAACGCGTATATACTTCACCTTTCACCTCTACCACTTCATTGATTGGCGCTACTCGAAACGCCAAAACCAGACGTCCGTCTTCATATTCATACAAACGGCAACGTATATACGCCTGATAACGATCCCGATCTTCTTTTTTTACCTAATAGCCTGATCACATTTTGATTGACAGAACGAAGGTAAACATCGCTGTCATTATGAGCAAACCTTAACTCCTGGTCCAATCCGGTCAGATATCCCTTATCATTGACTCCGATATAAAGTGTTCCCCCTTCCGTATTCATGAACGATGCAATCACACGAGCCAGGACAAGTCTCTTCTCCTCTGTCGCGTTTTTGTCGGCATGGATAAATGCAGATGTCTTCAATTCTTTTCTACTCCTTCATGGCCGAAAAATACGGGTATGTACACTCTAGTTTTTTTCTCCCAGACTTTACAACCAAGCAAAACATTAATATTCTCGCAAATCAGTTCCTGCAGGTCATCATCCTTTTCTTTCAGATAGGACATGATATTAAAATAGCGTGCCAACTCAGCTACCGTACGGTTTTTATTTTGCATAAACGATTGCAAATCGGACTGGACGGAAGTCAGGGGACGGGAGTCGAACCAAGTCTGTAATACTCGTATAACCTGTTTGTTATTACGCAAACGCAAGCTGTACCGGTCCATATCTAACGCTTCCATACGATCCGACAATCCCTTAAAAGTTTGCCGGCATTCAACTCCCTCTCTGTTTTTCAATAATTCGGAGTCCAGGGAATTAACCCAATAGATATAGTCGGAACAAAGCCCGTAATAATCAGCCAATTCTTTTGTTCCCCACAAAACGGCACAAAAATATCAGGACATTATAAGCATTGAAGCATCCACATATATCTTCGCTGTCGCCTATCAACGAATCTACACAATAAATGAGTTCCTTCAACTGGCTCACCGTTATCCTATCCGACTCGTCATATAAATCGGAGTTACTGTTTTACTTTCACTTTCAGGCATCTCATCAGTCTGAGCCGATTCATCAAGAGCACTCTCCGGAACTTCAAGATTTAGGCTTTGGAAAGCGACGAAGAAAGGATTGTTTTTTCTTTCAAACGTTGCAACTCTTCCTTGTCTTTATTGACTTTCAGCACTTCTTTCGTCATGAAGAAAAAGAAACTGCGCAAATTTTCCAATACATTATTATAAAAACCTTTTTCGTCTGGAAATGGGATATGGGACAGCACTTTGATCGTATTTTTCAATTTGTCCGCCGATAAACCTCCATATTCCACCTTATAGAAGTTACCGGCCTTATACTTCTTATGGGGATTAGTCGTTGTTGCCGTCATGCCGGTAGAAAGCAACCACCAGACTTTGCCTTCTGCAATATCGATCACTTTCCCGATTACATTTTTCTTCCTGACGCAATCCGGATACATATATTCATTGAAATCCCGTATCAGGGAAAGCTTGACTTCACTTCCTTCCACGCTCTTTACTTTCGCACGGAATATCTCGTTGACAGCAAACATATCCATAAAACCAGGGATGATATAATAGCATGAATTTATGTAAGCGAATGGCAAACAGGCCTTCATTCCCCGGTATGGGGCATCTATAATTTCCATCTTCAGAGACATGTCTTCCTTGTCGATATGCAGGATCCGGACCTTGACCCGTTGATCCGGACGCAGAAAATGGTCTGTCTCCACCTCTTCCTCTTCCATCTCGATCTCTGGTATCTCAATCTCTTTCTCATCTGATCCGGTATCCACAAAAGCCGGAGAAGACATTGGTTGCGACAAAGGATAATCTTCCGCTACCAGATTCCAATATGAACGGAAATCACGGATACTCTTACAAGCATCAAAATTCAAAGATAACCGGCTAAAAGAAGCAACAAACAAACGGTTTTTCAACACAGTAGCCCGGTCTTTACGCCCTTTCCACGAGTTACATCCCAATTCAACCAATGGGCTCAACGTAAATCCATCGTTATCAAGGGTGATCATATTTTTTCATTTCGACATTGCCTCCACTTTTTACTATCTTCCTGGAAAAGACATGCTTTATCATCTGCCTGTATCATGATGAGACGTTCCAAGATCTTTATCTCATCAAAATGTTGGAGATGCTCCCACTGGATACGGTCACCCAATGTATTCTCGCCAGTGAGCAAAGTATATGACTTATTTTTCAGCAGTTCACTATACGGTGATGGTATACGGGAAAGATAACGGCATATACGGGCAGCAATCAGTGAAAGGTCATCCTCCTTTTGCCGACATTGTCCGCAGATCAAGAAGACAAAAGTATGCAAACGGACCGACTCGGTTATCAGAGGATGAAGCGTGTCCCAATCATCGGAGAACCAATATTCAGATACCTTATCATCCATCTCCTTTGCTTTCCGTTTCAATACGCCGGAAAAATCACTGCATTCCTCTTCTGTCATCAGACCATTGGTAATCAGCCTGCAAACGATATCGATCAGTACCGGAAGATTCTGGGAAAAACCAGTCAAATCGTATAACAGCAGATAATATATTTTTAGGATCTCGTCATGTACATGCCAAATGGTTCCACTCTGTTCCAACTTACGCAAAACAGCCTTCAGATATTCATTCGTCTTTCCTTCCGGCAAGCAACGGCAAACTTTCAGTTTCAAAGAAAGACGATCCATCCTGTCAAACAATTCGGTTCTTTTTTTCATCCGCCCTCCTCTGGTATACTGTTTGCAAATAGTCCGATTCCTCTCCCATCCACCGGCAAAGGTCGAAGGCCTTCTCTAAAGCTTTAGCGGCATCCTTTCCATCCAAGGCCAGGCAATCTCCATGTTTTTCCTGAAAAGCAGCCAATGCCTCGATCCATCCAATCTCCTGATTCCGATACAGGAAACGAGCTTTTTTCAATAATACATCTGAAGTAGGATAATGCGAGACTTTATTCTCCACCAGCAACTTCATATCAACATCACAGGATTGAAATACAAAAGCATATTTTTCCACAATACTATCAGATAAGTTTTTTCCTGTTGTCGACATTTCTTTTATCAAGGACAGGTACATCATTCATCATAGTTATAATATTAAAAATAAGATTATTAATTCAACAATTACCCTCTAAAATTATATATATGAGCCCGAAAGTACTCATTTAATTCCAAGCACAAAAAAATTCCGACTATATTTTAAGAATGACCATAAAAAAGAAGCCTGTCTCTTACTCCCCAAAACAGACCTCTTTACGAAAAAGTTTCCATACCTTCCATGCCACCAGACCATACTCGGCAGCATCCAGCCAACCTTTTTTCACCTCCATTATCATAGCATAGGCAAACATTGCAGAACCGGATGCTTCCAGCCAGCAATCAGTTTTATCCACCAACAGGTTCTACATGCCGCTTTCACTCTGGCAATTTTTCGGGCTCTTCATCATAAGACGATGGCCATCCAAAATGCAGCATGATTGGGATTATCTCTCGGTGTCAATATGAATTGTTAATTATCCATATTCGCCTTCTTCTCGAGCGGACAGATAATTAGTCGTCTAATATATCAATTTGAGAAATCATCAAAAAAGGAAGTGCGTCAAGCGCGGGGACAAGTACATTTTGACACACTTCCTTTTACGGTAATTTATTTGGTATAAATTAATTAGCAGTCTGATTTTCTTTTTCTGTCTGAACCGTCTGTCTCGCTTTCATACGGAAGTCCATATACGATTTCGTATTCAATTTTGGAAAACCATCCTTCTCCAATTGCCTACCAACCTTTTCCAAGGTCTGAATATTCTCTTCCAGAATGGTTCCATCCGGACGAGGGCCAATGTTCAACAATAAATTAGCATTCATATCTGCGCAATATCTCAATAGCTCCATAACCTCTTCAGCCGATTTCTGCCGTTGTCGCGAAGAAGTTTGATATGCCCACCCTAAAGCCTGGATCGGGATGTTCAACTCAGCCGGCTTTTTTTTTTATTGCTCTCCCAAGAAAAATCGGCAGCGTCCTGTACCTTTTAGGTAATCCGACACTTTTAAAGACAGGAGCCAATGATCCCATTTCTCTTTCTCCGGTTATAAAATCCTCATTACCGTTCGCACCTGTTTTAAACACGACTAATGCATGAGGCTGAATCTGATGAATCATATCATATATTTCCTGAATATTAAAAAGTTCAGAATACTGATACACTCCTCCAACCGTATCAAACCATATACCGGCAATCGGCCCATATTGAGTACACAATTCCATTATTTGCGTTTTTGCATAATTCAGATAATGCTTAAAATCTTCCACATTACGGAATCTGTAAGACTCAGGAACCTCTTTATAGTGGGGACGAGCCGGATCATACATCGTATTTGGCAAAAAGTAGGGATGATGCCAATCTATACCCACCGAATAATAAATAAACAGGCCCAATCCGGCTTTCCGGCAAGCGACAGCCAACTCTTTTACAAAGTCACGCTGGGCAGGATAATCCATACTATTGTAATCCATCAAATACTACAGGAATCCCTGTCTTTTCAAAAAATCATCCGTCAACTTTCGAACCTTATAATACTCTTCCGTAAGCGGCTTTCTGTATAGAAAGATCGGATGCCCGGCACCTTCAAAGAGATGGAGTTCACAATCCACTCCCTTCTGCAAACGTTTATCTTGATAGGCCTCGATCGTTTCGACCGATACGATAGGATCTTTCGTGCCAAGCAATATAAGAGTGGAGGGAGTTGCTTCCGACACATGATGGATCGGTGAAATTTTTTCAAAATCCCTTTTTATTTCCGGAAAACCATAACCTCGCGAAACCATGTCTATAACCGGATAATATAACACGGAGAGGTTCGGCCTGTAACCCGCCGGAACAGTCTCATCACTCCCGATCGTTCCGAGTGCGGCAGCCAGATGTCCACCGGCAGAACCACCGGCTACGGCAATCTTGTCCGGATCAAGCTGATACTCCGAAGCATGGCTACGCAACCAACATATCGCATCTTTGGCATCCTCAAAACTCTCGAACGGAGTAGAATGGTGCAGATATCCGATACGATAATCAACCGATACAGCAACCATTCCTTTTGAAGCATAATAAGCACATTCACGATAAAACTGAATCGGAGTACCTAACTTCCAACCTCCTCCGAAGAAGTATACAATAGCCGGCCTTTTTTCCCCAGCCTGCATATTCCGGGGCTTGAAGATGTGAAGCGCCAGGGAATCTCCATCCTCTAATGTCTTATACCGAACGATTTCAGGGGAGAACACCGTCTCCGATGAAGCCAGTACTTTCTTTAAGGCCTCGAACCAGACAGTCGCCATCTTCTCCGCACCAGCCTTATTCGGATGTACTTTATCGTGTACCGTATAGTCTTGCCAGTTAAATCCCTGAGCCTGATTGACCAAAAAGACCTGTCCGGAGTTTAATCCGGCAACCATTTCCGCAATCTTCTCGTTCAATTCCGGGATATACGAATATTTAGGTAGTTTCCCGCTTGGTATTACCTGGGCAATCAAAATACGGACATTCGGATTGATCGCCTGTATTTTGTTGATAATAGACTTGTAAGAAGCTATCATTCCGGGAATAGGTTTCTCTTCCGCAAAATGGTTATGACCGGCATGGAGCAATACAATATCTGCCGGATAAAGCCGGTAGAGGCTGTCGATCTTCGACTCCAGAAACTCCACATTCTTACCGCTGAAACCACAATGATTAAGCGTCCCGATCCGACATTTACTCTCACGAGGACCGATAAAATCAAACTGATACCCGGCTGTAAATAATTTTTCCCAAAGCGGATACAAATAGCAAGTGAAGAAATCCGCTCCTTCCGTAATAGAATCACCTAATCCCATCAAGGTAAACCGTTCCTGTTTTTTCTCTTGTCCGGTGGTAGTAACGGAACAGCACAATAAAAAAAATAATATCAGATATAAATAAAGAGCTTTATGTTTCATGGCTTTTTAAACTTGCAATAGTTTTATGGACATATATTAAAAAGGTGTGTGTCAAAATATGCTTGTCCCCACGCTTGACGCAGAGACAAGTACATTTTGACACACACCCATACTTTTCTGATTATTGAACAACCGGTTTATCTTTCAATATACCGCCTTCATTATAACGCTGATTATTCGGTAGCCCTTTCTTATTCACACCTTCTTTCATCAATGTCTTCAAATCTTCCAGATGCGAACGGTAAACACCACGAGGTGTCACATCATATTTCTTACACAATGATGCAGCCATACCTACTACCTCTCCCATCATTCCTGTCGTACGCATCACACGGACCGTTCCCAATGCCACATGAGTCACACTAATATTACGACCGGCCATAAACAGGTTCTCCACATTACGAGAATACAGACAACGATACGGAACGGCGTACGGATGGATCAGAATATGCTTTGTCACCGCTTTGAACTCATTGCCTGGAAAATGTTCACTGTTTTTCGGATCCTGCCAATGTAAATCGATACTCCATGTCGTGGCGAAAGAAGCATCTTCATGAGACACGTTTTTCGTGATATCGTCTTCCTTCAAAATATAATCCCCCATCAGACGACGTGATTCACGCTTGCCGGCAACATAAGCAACCCAACCTAATTTTCGGTTCTTATACTGGTCATTTTCCTTCATACGGTTTTTCAGATAACTCCAGTTTGAATAGACAACCAGCATTCCATAATCACGAATCCGTTCAAAATCCTTGATTTGGTCGAAGTTCATTCCGGTTTCCCAAGTCCATTCTCCCATCATCACCTTTTCACAATTCTTGTCGTTAAACTCCACTCCATAGCTGAACTCCGGGAAAGGGCTCGATTTCTTGTTATCCACAGAATACCACTGGACGGAAGAACCCATTGTCAACTTGTCTGCTTTCTCCGGAGCGATACTCTCACCATACTCGTCACGACCTTCACGCCCCATACGGTAATCGGCTCCCGCCAGATAACCGATTGTCCCGTCTCCCGTACAATCGGAAAACAGAGGTGCCTTTGAATTTTAATTCTTTACCACTTTCGATATGTTTGACAACAACCGATGTGATCTTATCGCCTTCCTTTGTCACTCCTATCGCGCGATAGTTCAGGAAAAGAGACACATTCTTTTCACCTGCTAGCCAATCCATTTTCTTCTGGTCTTCATAATATTCTGCTGGTTGTGCATTTCCTCCCTTTTCCGGACCAAATTCTTTCTGCAGACCGCCAAGTTCCTTATAAGTTCCTTCTTCGATACGGCCTCCTAAATGGACACGTATCTCCGAACTGTTATTACCACCTACCACAGGACGGTCATTAATCAAAGCTACCCTGCAACCCAGACGGGCGGCCGACACAGCGGCACTCATCCCGGCTATACCGGCTCCCACGACTACAAGATCATATTCGCCGGCAACCGGTGCTTCATCCGGTAATCCCAATGCTTGACGACGGAATGCTTCCAGTTCCTTTACATCCGACGGAGGCATCTTGTCAGCTTCCATGGTAAAGTAGATCGTATCGCAACGACCGTCGAATCCCGTCAAATCATGCAATTTGATTACAGTTTTCAGATTCTTGACAGACACCTTTCCTGCTATCTGCCACATCCAGGCAGAACCCTCCGCTCCCAATGGAGAAGTCATCTTCTTTCCTCCGACAGACAAACTGAATTTACCGGGACCTTCCCCTTTTTTCCACGGGGAAGTCCAGTTATAGGTCCGAACATATACATAATATTCTCCTTTTTCAGGAAACGTTACTTCCGTAGAGGCATCATCGACGGGTACACCCATCCCATGCGCCAAAAGGTAAGGAGACCCCATCAAATCCATAAACTGCTGGTCAACCTTCCAACCACCCTTGTTACTGAAACTTTCGGCTTCAATAAAAGGTCTGCTGCTCGAACCGATCCAAAACTCAATAATAGTAATAATGTTATAAACGTTTTCATGATAAATATATTTACATTAGTCAATACTTTCAGCTTCCGGAAAACCTGATTTGCCAACACCCTGCTTCATCAAAATTCTCAAATCCGATAAATATTTCTCATACACGCCTCTGGGATCCGTATGATATTTCTTACACAAAGAGGCTGCCATTCCCACAACTTCTCCCATCATACCACCAGTTCTCATAACCCTCACAGTACCCAATGCAACATGAGTCACACTAATATCCCTACCTGCCATGAACAAGTTCCCGATATTCCGGGAATACAGACAGCGATATGGAACTGCATACGGTTTTATCTCCTGTACATCGCAATAAGACAGAAATGGTTCCTCTTTCATCCCCTGTATCGGTTTGGGATAATGAAGATCGACTCCCCAAGTCGTAGTGAATGTCGCATCTTCATATTGAATATCATTCAATATGTCTTGTTCCCGTAAAACAAGATCGCCCATCAGACGACGAGATTCACGTTTCCCCCTATATAAGCAACCCATGCCAACTTTTTCTTGGCAAATTGATCTTTCTTTTCACTCTTGTTCTTCAAGAAATCCCAATTACCGTAAACTGCACGAAGAGCATGATCCCGGATATATTCTATTTCTGTTATCTGATCATTGTTCAATCCGGCTTCCCAGTCCCAGTCTCCACGGGTTATAGGAATACAAGTTTTCTCATCAAAACGGATAGCCCAGGGACAATCCGGAAAATCAGAAACATTACGGGTATCTTCAGCATACCATTGCACGGAAGTTCCCATAACCAATAGATCTGATGTTAAAGGAGCTCTAGGTTCACCTGTTTCCTCTTTACTTTCTCTTCCCATACGATAATCTGCTCCAGCAAGAAAACCGACTTCTCCATCTCCAGTACAATCAGAAAATAATTGAGCTTTAAATATATATTCTTTTCCCGATATTATATTTTTTCCGATGACAGAAACTATCTTATTTCCATTTTTTTTAACATCAACTACCTGTGTATTTAGAAATAAATTCAAATTTTCCTGATTCTGTAACAAAGCAAATTTCTTCTCATCCTCATAATTAGATGCAGGTCCTGCATTATGAATTGTCTTTTCCGGATACTGATGTAATATTTTCATAATCTGCCGACTCCTGACTGACGAAGAATCCCGTTTTGCTTCCCAATTATTCCAATGCCCGACAGGACCAAGTTCATCCACAAGATTTCCCAAATTCGGATATGGTTGCTGAGCGATCAATCCGGAAAGTCCGACACGAACCTCCGAACTATTATTTCCTCCCAGAACCGGACGATTCTGGATCAAAGCGACTTTACATCCAAGACGGGCTGCGCTGAGGGCTGTACAACATCCCGCAATGCCTCCACCGACAACAACCAAATCAAACTCTCCCGCATCTTCCGGATTTTCAGGTAATCCCAACATATTCCGACGAAAAACAGTCAATTCTTCTTTCCCATCAGGAGGAAGCATCTCCAATGCCGAGGTAAAAAAATAGCATCGCAACGACCATCAAAACCTGTCAGATCACGTAGTTCAACCCGGTTTTCACCAGTTTTCAAACAAATCGTTCCACCATCCTGCCAATGCCATTCCGCTCTCTCCGTGCCAAACGTCACCTCCAACGCTTTTCCATTCAGCAATAGCTCAAAACGTCCGGGAGAAGCCGTTTGATCCCATTGCTTCACCCAATCTCTGGTTCTAACCCACACACGGTATTTTCCTCCATTTTCAGCGCGGATCACAGGCGAAGCATTTTCAACCGGAACCCCTAATCCATGTGCCAACAAATAAGGAGACCCCATTTGTCCCATAGACTGATTATCCAAAACCCATCCTCCTCTACAATCAAAACTTTCCCGCTTCAACAAATATGTTATCCGCTTTCAGAGGAAAAGAAATGATCAACAATATAATAAACCACCATTGTTTCATAAAAATCAATATTTATAAATTATGAAAAAGCATTCCTATATTACAAAATCAGTTGTCCTTCCTCTTTCAATCTTTTCCTCAAATAAGAAGTATCAATCTTATGGACATCGTTTCTTGTTTGCTTGATTGCATGCGCGGCAGCCATTCCAGCTGCTTCTCCTGTCACTAAACAACAAGGCATCACACGGGTACTGCCAAAAGCTTGTTCATCTGTCGATATACAACGACCGGCAGTCAACAAATTCTTAATTCCTTTAGGAGTCAGACAACGGTACGGAATACCGTGAGATTCACCTTTTTATAATGCTCAGGTTTATGTTTTCCGCTATGGACATCTATGTAATAGCAGTTACGCCCGATCTCATCTTCAAAAAGATTTCCGCTGTCTCCAATCTTCTACCGTAAAAATATAATCGCCCTCTATCCGACGACTGTCCCTAACTCCAAGCAGTGAAGCCGTTTTCACGACAAAAGCATTGGAAAAGGTAGACGGCCGGACATCTTTCATGGCTTCCAGATACTGAACAGCTTTCTGCCGTCCCAAAATCATTGCTTCAGAAATAGCCCAAGGATCTGTCGTGTCATCCGTCATATGTCCCGCATTACATTGAATGACATCCGGACCGACTAGATTATTACAAAAATGAGTATCTACCAAAGGATATTTTCCCGACCGGACCGCTTTATAAAGCGGTGTGCTTTCATCTTTCCAAACATAAAGTGTCGGACCATTTATATAATCATAAGAATCGATGTTTGCAAAAGAAAAGCATAAACTGGACATCTGTACTGAACCCTCCTCATCATACCCACGCTTGAAAGATGCTCCGGACCAAGCAGCTAAATCTCCGTCTCCTGTCGCATCTATATATACTTTACCTTTAAAAGCCACCAAACCTGCCTTGTTCGAAACAATGATCGCATCAATAGTATCATCCGACGACATCTCGACCGCCGCTAACCGAGAAAAGAACAATACTTTAGCTCCAGATTCCGTTACCATCCGATCATAAATGGACATCAGATATTCAGGATTGATACTCACCCAATCCAATTTATTTTCAGGTTCATGAGACACACCCTTCATCGATTCTCTAAAAATTTTCTCAGCAAGTCCTTTATATATAATCTTTTCACCATCGGAAAACGGACACCAAGCAGGAACCATTCCGGCTGTCCCCATTCCTCCCAACTGTCCCATCGCTTCTATTAGTAAAGTCTTTGCTCCTTCACGAGCCGCAGCAATAGCCGCCGTACATCCAGCCGGACCACCTCCAACAATGATTACATCCCATTGATCGTCCACCTTTATTTGGGAACGTTTCAATGTCAGACCTTTCTCTCGTTCTTCCGAAGCCGACTGTATTACCCCCGGCATAGCAGCCATCGCCATCACCGCTGCGGCTTGTTTAACAAAGTTTCTTCTGTTAGTCATAATAATTGCTTTTTTAGAAAAAGAAAGGCATTTTATTTTTTAATATATAAAATGCCTTCTACAACTTATCTGTTATATTTAATAATTCGGATTCTGTTTCATATTGGTATTTATCTGAATTTCAGTTGTTGGTATAGGCCATAAATATTGACGATCATCCCACTTTTTCTCTGCAATAGAAGCAATTTTACCTGCAGCTTCTAATTTAGAAAAATCAGCCAAACCATTTTCATCAATATCCGGGGCAAAAGGCCAAAACCAATCACCTTGACTAACAACCTTTTCTATTAATAATGAGGCCGGATACAACATCATATAAACCTTCTTACTCATTACTTTGTCCATCAACTTCCAACGCATCAAATCCATATAACGCAGCCCTTCATTAGCAAACTCCATACGTCTTTCCATGCGTAATTGACTTCTTAATGTTTGCTGATCCATAGATGTAAAAAGCCGGATACTGATCCACAGCTGATTTATCGACGCCATAAGCTCTTGCACGCACCTCATTCATAGCATCCAAAACAGACTGATCTATCTGATTTAATTCAATTTTTGCTTCTGCATACATTAACAGAACATCAGCATAACGCATAATGATTTTATCTGGATCAATCTTGTTTGCATTTTCCAAACATGTTTCATCCATACCTTTCTTCCAAACCAATCCATTATAAGAAGCATACTGAGCAACAGCACGAGTATCATTATTCTTAATCATCTGTCCTGTCTTATAATTCATAACCTCCAATGCTTCTGGATGTGGATTAAATTCAATACCCATAAAATTCTCTCCAAACGGGACAATTGTCATGCTCAAACGTGGATCACGATTCTTAAAGGGGTCATGTGGATCAAACAAAGGAGATTCGTCAATCGGAAGTCCATCTGTGCAAACATACGAAGCAAACAAATCCCAAGTCGGATTCGGAACCGCATATCCTCCATGATTTCTCGGCAGCCAACCATGTACATCCATCACAAGATTATATTCTATTGATCGTGGAATTAAAAAAATAGATTCTTCTGCATTCTTGGTTGTAGTCAAAAACAAATCTCCATAATCTTTATGCAAAGAATAAACATTCAAATCCATAACAGCCTTAGTCGCTGCAACAACCACATCATAATCACCCATATAAAGAGCATAACGGGCTTTCATAGCCAATGCTGCTCCCTTTGTGGCTCTTTTAATACCTGAATATGTTGTTGGCAAGGCATTTGCAGCTGCATCAAATTCGTCATAAACAAACTGTTTCACAGTTGCTAAATCCGTACGTCCCATTGACATACCTTTATCAATATCAACATCATCTACCACTAATGGAACATCACCATATTTAGAAGACATTTTTGCATACGCACATGCTCTATGAAAACGAGCCTCAGCAACATAAGCATTAATTTTCGACTCCATTGCACCAGCTTCAATAGCTCGATCCGCCTTTAATATAATACTGTTAGCACGTGATACAACCTTATACTGCTTGGACCACAAATCTTTTACCTTATCTGTTTGCCCATTCAATGTTGCATTTTGAAAAGGTGTCAAATTTTCACGATAAATCTTATCGTCAGACCAATCGGTATTACCTTCTTCATCCAACGGCCAAAATGTATCTCTATACAATTCATTAACAGCCATTTCTATTTCAGTTTCATTTGAATACCAATTTTCAGTTGAACCATTAGACAATGGGTTTAAATCCAAATCATGGCATGCAGAAAACAACGTTACTCCACTGAATAAATAAACTATAATATTATTTCGTTTCATAATCTTTCCTTTTTAAAAGTTAACCGATACCCCTAACAACACCGATGTAGTAATAGGATAACCATTAGTACTGACTTCCGGATCCCATCCATGCGGATACTTGCTTAAACAGAATAAATCGTTACCAGACACATAGAACCTAACAGATTCCATACTTATTTTCTTTGTCAATACAGAAGGAAGTGTGTATCCTAATGTTAAGTTTTTCATTCTTAAATATCTCCCATTAAACATCCAAAAAATCAGACATCGCCATATTAGAATCAATATTATTACGAGTCAAACGAGGATATATTGCTTTCGCATTTTCAGCATCAGTATTGTTCACACTCCAATAATTACCTTCCAAAATAGAAGGGAAGCCACACCAGTTATTTCTCAAACCTTCTATCATATTACTATTAATACGAACATTTTGACTTCCCACACCTTGGAACATCATAGCCAAATCAAAGCCTTTATATGATGCAGCAAAATTGACACCAAATGTATAACGGGGTAATGACCCTCCTAAACAGACACGGTCATATTCCGAAGAAATTTTACCATCAGGTACACCATCCGGACCAGAAATATCTTTATACTTGATATCACCAACTTTTACATTATTATTCAATTTAGGCGAATTATCAACATCTTCTTGAGTCAAAAAGAGTCCATCGCTCAAATAGCCATACCACTCATTAAACTCACTACCTTTCATTTTCACTTTTTCACCTAAAAATTCCGTACCACCTAAATCACCCATCTTTGACACGAAGTCAGAAAGGTTAGCAGAAACAGAATAACTAAAATCCCCCACTTGGTCTCGCCATCCCAATTCAATATCATAACCTGTAGTTTCCATATTCCCAGTATTCACAAACGGATTATCATATCCTATAAATTTAGGAATTTCCAAAGCCAACAAAATGTCTTTCGTTTTCTTTTTATAGAAATCGAAATTAAAATGCAAACGGCTATCCAAGAAATTTGCATCCAAACCAATGTCCCAAGTCTCTGTTGTTTCCCAAGAGATATTACGAACTGCATAATATTGCTGAGCAGCAGTCAATAAAGAACTCACTGAGTTTCCATTGTAAAATAGACCAGAACCAAAGTTTAAAGCTGACTGATATGGATAATAATTTTGTTTATTATTATCATCAATTCGTGTAATACGTTCATTACCTAATGTACCCCAAGAACCTCTTAATTTCAAATATGACAACCAATTCCAATTTAAATCTTGCATAAACTTCTCTTCACTCATAACCCAACCAGCAGAAAAAGAAGGAAATTTGCCCATCTACTATCCGGAGCAAAACGAGAAGAGCCATCACGACGGAAATTTACCTGCAATAAATAACGATTGGCATAACTATAAGTGATTCGTCCAAAAAAAGAACGATAAGCGTACTCTTCTGCATTACCACCATTATCTCTCAAATTTTCAGGTCCCAAATCCAAATAAGGGAAATTTGTCAATTCATACTGATCACGAGATGCACTCAAATTTTCCCAAAAAGCATAATAATCTTCATAACCAATCATTGCTGAAAGATCATGGCAACCGAACGATTTATTGTAATTTGCAAAAATTGTGTAGTTACATCATAATCATCATTTCTATTTTCAGTCAATTTTGTCGTTCTATAACCAGCCATATAACCTTTCACTGTAGTTGGATCATTGGCATAGGTATAAGGTACTTGTTTTACAAAACTTTTCACCTTATTAAAATTATATGTCGGTGCTATAACTCCTGATATTTTTAATCCTTCAATCGGAGTTATATCAATAGCAGCCTTACCTCCTAAACGATTATGCCATGAAGTTTTTAACCCACCATCTGTTATCATTGCCAATGGATTTTCTCCATCTTTGACATCTCCCCACAATCCATTACTCCAACGAACTGCATAAATTGGAGCTGTTGCACGAAAATTCAATTCCATCAGGATTCGTATGTGGTTCTTCCGATTTTGAACGTTTATAATTTACATCTAAATGAGCTTCAAGCCATTTATTTATTTTAAAATCATTATTGATACGAATCATATAACGCTCATATCCTCTATTTTCATAAAGACCATCTGTCTTGTCATATCGGAAAGAGGCTTTCGTTTTCACAACTTTGCTACCTCCAGCAATATTAATCGAATGAGTCTGACGTGGAGCAGAACTTTTCAAAATTGCATCCTGCCAATCCACTATAGGATAAGCATCTGGATTTGTTGCATTATTTTTCACCCAATTATTCACTTGGTCTTCAGAATAAGCCTGATACCAACCACCTGAATTATTATCATTACAACGCGTTTCATTTATCATTTCCAAGTATCGCTGAGCACCAACATATTCTGGTAATTTAGTCGGCATTTCCCAACCATATTCGAAATTATAGTTTAGGGATAAATCATCCTGTTTTGCACGTTTTGTCGTGATTACAATCACACCAGCTGCAGCACGTGAACCGTAAATTGAAGCAGATGCCGCATCTTTCAAAACGGACATACTCTCTACATCTTCTGGATTCACTTGATTAATATCCCCTGGAATTCCATCTACAATCACTAAAGGGCTTGTCTCACCAATAGTCGTCACACCTCGAATTTGTATACTAGCAGTTGCTCCAGGAGCACTATTATCACGTGTTACTGTGACACCAGAAGCAGCACCTTGTAAGGCTGTAGATAATTGAGTCGTTTTGCGGGCAGCCAAATCATCACCTTTAACAGCAGCAACAGCACCTGTCAAATCTTTTTTCTTCATGGTTCCATAACCGACAACAACCACCTCATCCAGCATTTCAGAATCTTCTTTCAAACTGATCGCCAAATCTGTTTTATTGCCAACAACTATTTCGCTTGTAGTATATCCTATATAAGAAACTACTAATGTTGCACCTGGTGCAACATTAAGGGAGAACCTCCCTTCGATATCGGTAACGGTACCGTTTGTCGTACCTTTTTCAACAACGTTTGCACCAATAATTGGTTCACCGTTTACATCTTTAATAATACCGGTAATCGCTTTTTGATTCTGTTGTACACTGGGCACGGAAGAAACAGAGGACGAAGCTGTCTTTATCAATACTTGTCGATCTATAATTTGATAATCGTAACCGGTATTTTTCAGTACTTGAGCCAGCGCTTCATCCAAAGTCGCATCTTTTACATTGATGCTCGCCTTTTTATTTACATTCACTTTGTTGTCATTGAAAAAGAATGTAAATTCACTATTGTTTTCAATGTCTTTCAAAATCTCAATGATACTGCTATTCTGCTTATTCATGGATAATTTATAACCCTGCGCATAAGTTGAAGCAGATATACAGCAAGCGACACCTAAAGAAAATAAGGTCGTGAGTTTCATGATACGCTTAGTTTTTTTTTTTTTAATAATGGGACACAAAGTGCCCGTTCATTACTTTTTTTCATAACTTTGTAATGTTTTTGATGAATATTAGCATGCCCATTCCACGGTTTGAATATTTAAGTATGGACATGTAGTCGAAATCTCGAACTGGAGGGTGTTTGCCGACATCCTCCAATTTTTAGGTTAACAAATATCCTTTCTCATAGGCATTTTTCAGATTTTAATATTATACTATTATTTCAAAATTAATCTTTTTATAATAAATACACATAAAAAAAATCTTTTCCCCCTATTCTTATTGCAATAAATTAGAAAAAAAATTATTGCAAGTTCATGACTAACGGGTCAAACTATAATTACCATCCTCTATTTCTTTATATTTTAATGGAGAAGACAGTTGAATCAACATCAGTATCTTTTCTAGCGACTCATCCCTCACTTTGAAAGTGAACCGGTATTTATCAGCCAGATCCTTTTGGCACATCACCTTTCTGCCGTACCACTGTTCGAGACGCGGGATGATCATGGAAAGTTTTTTTCGTTTTCGAAGCTCAGCATCTTTTGTTTGCGCCAAGCGGTGTATTTGTCGGCATCCACAATCTGTTTGGAAATCTTGCCGGTTTGCCGGTCCACCAAGATCTTTTCGTCGGGAGAGACGAAGTATTCTTTCATTTGGTTTGTTTCCTTATTCTCCACACTTACTTTGATCTTGCCATTCAGGAGAATCGCTTCCATCTTATTTTCCATGTTGTAACTGAACAATTCGAACGCAGTCCCCAACGCCTCCACACTCATATCCTCCGTATGAACAATAAAAGGTTTTTCGCGATTCTTCGCCACATCGAAAAAGGCTTGCCCGTCCAATCTTATCTCACGCGTCTTACCGGAAAAACTGGCAGGATAGGTTAAGCGGCTGCCCGGTCCCATCTGCACTTTCGTTCCATCTGGTAAAGAGACAGATTCCATATTTTGGATACCGGAACTTACAACATACATTGGGACATTCGCCTTGTCCTGCAACGCAAAATAAACAGTCCCTGCCACACCCAATACCAATAAGATGGAAGCGACCATACTATATATCTTATAAAATACAACATTCCGTCCTTCATCATGTTGCCAGACTTCCTTACAAATATTCCGCCAGATAGACGGCTCGTCCGGACGATCGCTTTCCACTGCATCCGGAGCATTATTCCATTGCCGCTCCATTTCTTTTGTCACCCGGCGAGAAGATTGCAAGGCTATGCGCTCTTCTTCGGTCAGCGCATCTTGCATTAGTTTCTTTAGTATATATTTTTTGTCTTTGTATTCCATTTCAATTGCTTTACATATATAAATACACACAAGTTACTTCTTTCCCCTACCCAGTCCGGGAAAAAACAGATTATTTTAGCACCTGACAGTACAAATTTCCAAAAAATATGACAATATCCCCTCTAAAAACTAACATCTCAACTAATAAACTGATTTTTAGCAAAATGCAACGACAACCAGTTTATTAAAAAATATTACCCTTTGCGGGTAATTTGAATTAGAAGGGGTAGAAAATCGAATTAGATGCGGTAATAGTTTCGATTTGAACCCATCACTTTTTTAGATATTAGATAAATGATAATAAGAGATAGGAGACAGAATACATTCAATCAGATAAAGAGAAGAAGCAGTGTGATATTCTTCTTCAAGTACTTGAGGGCTTCGCTGATTTGATTTTCGACCGTTTTCTCTGAAATATTCAATAGGATAGCTATTTCTTTGTAGCTCTTTTGTTCCTTACGGCTCAAGTTAAAAATCTCACGGCGGCGCGGTGGCAATTCATCGATCAGGCGATCTATATATTCTTGGAGATTATGAGCATCAATTTCTTCTTCCACATCATACGGTTCTTCCAATGCGGCAAGAACCGTGACTTTGTAGAAATCTTCATTCACATTTTTGCGATGCCGGTTAAAGATCAGATTCCGGGTGATAATAAACAGCAAACCTTTAAAATGGTCATCTTCACGAAGAAATTCACGCGTTTCCCATATTTTGATAAAGACTTCCTGTACTACTTCTTCGGCAGCATCGGCACTGGTCAAATAGAGGCGACTGAAATTATAGACCTGTTTCCAGTATTGTTTATACAGAGCAGTAAATGCGTCTTTGCTACCCTGCTTCAACAATAATATCAGTTTCCGCTCTTCCATATTCTTTTAAATAAGATACAAATGTAACAAATAAATTGAGAATTGAAACTTGAAAATTCGGAAGTGCTTTCTTCTTCATTTTTCATTTTCAATTCTTAATTTATTTAGTGGTTCGTTCCTTCAAACAAATCATGATCTTCCTTTTTCTGAGAGCTCTTGGCCTTGAAGTTATTGAACGTATAACTGAGCGTAAGCGTAATAAGCGGATAGCTGGGACGGATTCGTGTGATGGACTGCAGGTCGGATGTGATGATCTTACTTACATACCGGGCAGAATTGAAAACATCCCGGAAAGAAAGCGTAGCCGACAACCGACGGTTCATCAACTGCTGGCGAACGGCGAGATTCACATACCAGAAAGCATCCGTACGCCCTTGGGTTGTAACGGACGGACCGACAAAATTGCCGTCCACCTGGATACGGGTATATTTAAAGACATCGAAAGAGTTGTTCCACATGACATCGTAGTTCGTACTTGTCTCTTTTTCACTGCCGGTTTTATACCGGTTCTTTACCTTATAATGATACAGGCTGCCGTTCAGGTTCATATTCCACCAGCGGGTAAGCTGTACCTGTCCGCTCAATTCGATACCGGTCGAATAGTCGTGTCCGACATTCGCCATCGAATCCAGTGTCACACCAGCCTCATAGGGGACACGCAAACGCTCGATCTTATCCTTGCGGTTCCGGTGAAACACTGTAGCTGAAACCGTATGTTCACCGATATTCTTCTTATAATTCAACTCGAAAGAATTGATATATTCCGAACGGATATCCGGATTACCGATCTCGGCCGAATAAAAATCCCGATAGGTGATATACGGCTCCATGAAAAAGAGTTCCGGACGAGTGATATGGCGCGAATAAGAAACCAATAGCTTATGTTCCTTCGGAAACGTATAGCCCAAATGAAGAGAAGGGAAAAACTCGAACTTATTATATGTACGATCCTTGCCCGGAATCGAGCTTCGCAGGACACGATGCGTATGCTCTCCCGCACACCCGCCTGAAAATCGAATGATTTATAGCTGTAGGCAACGATTGCATAAACCGACTTGATGCCATGCTGGAAATAGAATGTGTTATAGACATCGTCCCGGTTATAAAACTCTTACTTTACCGGGTCCCAGAAATGCATCGTGTAGTCGCCGTCTTCCAAATAAGAGAAATATTGGTAACCGCCTTCGATCCGTCCCGTCTTGCTGTAAGGATAAATATAGTCCAGGTTACCCCGTACCGTCCAGCGATGCTCATCTTCCCAAGCACGATGTCCCTTTTCACGCTCGTTATTCTTATTAAAAAGGTCACTCTGGAAATATTCCATCGCATTACCTCCGTATTTCAGATAGAAACTGCCCATCAACTGATGCCCCTTATCGTCGAATTTATGATCGAAACCGATTGTTCCCTGGAAATAGGTTTCATGCAGATCGTAATCGTCACGACTATAACAATCGCCTTCACCGAAAGTAGCCCCGCCTGCCAGGCGTTTTTCCTTATAATCCAGATCACCGTTGCGCGTACGCCCGCCATAACCGCCTTCAAAGTCGGCATTCAACGTCGTATGGGGCAATGTGTACATCCACCCTGCCTTCATCGAATAGTTGAAATTGTTGCTTTTACGCGGTCCGTTGGAATGGGAGGTCGTTGCCGTGTCTGAGATAATAGTCGTTTTCTCCTGATCGAAATCGCTCTTGCGCAGGCGGTCACTCCACACACCGCCCAAATACCAACGCGATGCCTTGTTCTGCTGAGACACCAGAAAATCCACCCCGCGCGAAAGGACCGTACTTCCCGTCAGGTTCACCATACCGCTAAAACCATGCTGGGCGTGTTTCTTTGTTACGATATTGATAATCCCTACATCTCCTCCCGTATCGTGACGGGCCGAAGGGGTGGTGATGATTTCTATATTCTCGATATGCCCTGCAGGGATCTGCTCCAAAGCCTGCGTACCGCTGAACACGCTCGGTTTGCCATCTACATAGACCGTGAAACCGGTACTTCCACGAAAACTGACTTCACCTTCGGCATCCACACGTATGGAGGGGGTATTCTCCAGGATATCGACAGCCGATCCGCCTCCGGCAAGCAAGTTTGAAGAGGCTTCGATTACTTTCTTGTCCAATTTATAAATCACTTGCTTTTTCTGTGCTACGACTTCGACTTCCGCTAATCCCACCTCCAAAGGTTTCATCGCAATCGTTCCCAAATCTACCGCTTTCGAAACCGCATCCAAAACAATACCGGGACGGTTATACAGATCGTAACCGACCAGGCGCACCAAAAGGTTATACTTTCCATCTTTCACATCGGCTATGCGAAACGTACCGTCACGATCGGGTAAAGCATGAAACACTGGATTAACATCTCCTTCACGAAAAAGGAGGACATCAGCAAAATCAATCGGTTGGTTGTTATTGGCATCGACTATTTTCCCTTTTATACGGAAACCAGGGGCCGCCACGGCCGAATAGCTAATACACAATAAGGTCAACAAGAGACAAAAACACTTCTTCATTTCCTACATTGGTTTGTTAACAACGCCACGAAGATAGGATTTTCGTACGAAAGAAATCGTATATTTGCATATATAAATCACCATTTAGCATGGCATCAGCAAGAAAAATCATCATCATTGAGCAACTTCAGGCATCGGATACGAGATCACTCAACTGTACCGCAAGCAGGGATGGAGGATCGGGATTGCCGGACGGCGGACGGAATTGCTCGCAAAAATCCGGTCAGAAGCACCTGACCAGATCGAAACGGCACAAATAGACGTAACTTGCCCGGACGCCCCGGAAAAGTTAGCGGAATTAATCGATAGAGTCGGCGGAATGGATGTATTCTTGCTTAGTTCCGGAATCGGCAGCCAGAACCGGAACCTAAATTCCGATATTGAATTGTCTACCGTCCAAACAAATACAGTCGGTTTCACCCAAATGGTCATTTCCGCATACGATTACTTCAAAAACATGGTAGCGGCCAATTAGCCGTGATCAGTTCCATCGCCGGGACAAAGGGATTGGGAGCCGCTCCCTCCTATTCCGCAACCAAGCGCTACCAGAATACTTATATCGAAGCACTTGACCAACTGGCACAGATGGAAAAACTCCCGATCGTATTCACGGATATCCGCCCCGGATTTGTAAAGACCGATCTGTTGAAAAACGATAAATACCCGATGCTGATGTCCCCGCAATATGTTGCCCGAAAAATAGTAAAGGCGATCGAACGGAAGAAACGACGCACCGTAATCGACTGGAAATATGCCGTTTTAGTATTTTTCTGGAAGTTGATTCCCAGCTTCGTATGGAGGCGGTTGCCCATTCACAATTAGCATTTGTATATCATCCTGGCAATCCCTACCTTTGTGCCCAAATTTATAACTATGCACAAATAAACGATGGGATTCTTCATTAAAAAGCCTTTGGAGGCCCTGCAGGCCGAAGCCAATCAAACAGGAAGTAAATCATTAAAACGGGTATTAGGCCCCTGGAGCCTGGTCGCACTCGGCGTAGGAGTCATTATCGGAGCCGGCCTTTTCTCCATAACCGGAACAGTCGCCGCCGGATATACAGGACCGGCCATTACACTTTCATTTGCCATTGCAGCAATCGGATGTTGCTTTGCCGGACTTTGTTATGCAGAGTTTGCTTCGATGATCCCGGTTGCCGGAAGTGCCTATACATACTCATACGCGACGATGGGCGAACTGATCGCTTGGATTATCGGTTGGGATCTGGTTCTGGAATATACAGTTGCCGCAACGACGGTCAGCATCAGCTGGAGCCGTTATCTCGTCGTCTTTTTGGAAGGGCGCGGGATCAACCTTCCGACAGCATTCACCGCCTGTCCCTGGGATGGGGGGATTGTCAATATCCCGGCATTCCTGATCGTTGTCCTGATGAGCCTCTTCCTGATCCGCGGGACGGAAGGAAGTTCTATCTTTAACGGAATCATCGTCTTCCTGAAAGTGTCGGTCGTCCTGATATTCGTCTTTTTAGGATGGAAATATATCAATACGGACAATTACGTACCTTATATTCCGGCAAACACCGGTACACTGGGCGAATACGGGTTATCGGGTGTCCTACGCGGGCGGCCATCGTATTCTTCGCTTTCTTAGGTTTCGATGCTGTCAGTACGGCTGCCCAGGAAGCCAAGAACCCCAAAAGAGATATGCCGATCGGAATCCTCGTCTCATTGCTCGTTTGTACCATATTATACATGCTGTTCGCCCACGTCATGACGGGCGTAGCCCATTATTCCGAATTTGGCGGCCAACAGGGAATCGCTCCCGTGGCAATTGCGATCGAACATATGGGAGAAGTAGATGCTTCGGGCGTGCTTCATCCGGATTACCCTTGGATGAACAAGGCAATCGTCCTTGCCATCCTATTCGGATATTGCTCGGTCATCATGGTGACGCTGTTAGGGCAGAGCCGCGTTTTCCTCAGCATGAGCCACGACGGTCTATTACCTCCGTTCTTTTCACATATCAATGAAAAGTTCAGAACACCCGCCCGCAGCAATCTGCTGTTCATGGTGCTCGTCGGTCTGCTGGCAGCTTTCGTTCCGGCACGCCTGGCCGGTGAAATGACCAGTATCGGAACCCTTTTCGCCTTCACCCTGGTTTGTGCCGGTGTGCTTGTGGTCAGAAAGACAATGCCCGATGTGCATCGCGCCTTCAAGACTCCGTTGGTTCCGTTCGTTCCGGTTGCCGGGATCATCACTTGCCTGTGCATGATGCTTTTCCTACCGGCCGACACTTGGATACGGCTGGTGCTATGGATGCTGATCGGGCTGGATATTTATGCGTGCTACGGCATCAAGCATAGCAAACTGGAATACAATCAGGCGAACCGCCACGGTCAGCTGGCTCTGAATATGATCGGGATCGTCCTTGCCATCCTTTGTGTGATCACGGGACTCTGGCATCAGCAAACCGTTGGTTGGGAAGAAAGTAAAGTCCTGCTGATCATCTCTTTTGTTTTCGCTTTTACGCATCTGGGCTTTTACATGGTCCGGATATGGAAACAAACAACAAAGGTTTTTTAATCATTTTTATACGAACCCGAACAGACGTTGTTTGTATAATAACAAAAAAGATAATTAAATTTGCAGAAATGGTTCTACAGTGTAGAACTTACATTAATCAAACAAACTATTCCTAAGTTTAAGGTATTAGTCTACTTCAGTTTGTTTTCATATGAACTGATTTGGTATAACCTCATCTACATGTGAATGTGGATGAGGTTTTTTCATCATAATCTGTGAACCACCTTCACCGATCACGGAATAGTGAAGCCCAATCGGCTGCTTGAATAAAAAAAATCCATATAACCAGCTTTTGAAGCTAACTATATGGACTATCTGTATGTACGCAGGATGAGACTTGAACTCACACGCCGTAACCGGCACTACCCCCTCAAAGTAGCGTGTCTACCAATTCCACCACCTGCGCGAGAAAAGGTGCCCAGAACAGGACTCGAACCTGCATGCCTCTCGACACACGCACCTGAAACGTGCGCGTCTACCAATTCCGCCACCTGGGCCTTTCTTCAGTACATTAAAAAAGCGGCCTCATACCGCGTCTGTTACCGATTGGAGCGGAAGACGGGACTCGAACCCGCGACCCTAACCTTGGCAAGGTTATGCTCTACCAACTGAGCTACTTCCGCGATAACGGGTGCAAAGATAGAGGTATTTTTTATTTTCCAAAACCTGACTGCACTTTTTGTACTATTTTTACAGCCTGCACCCGCTCAAAATTATATCTTACTTTAATCCAGTCGCTTCCATCCACATGTTTGCCATCAGCTGGCGACCGGGTAAATCGGGATGCACACCGTCATTCGACCAATAACGTGCCGGAGCCAGCTTCACCGCTGCATCGAAACCCGATTGGAAGGGAACGAATATGGTATTGAATTCTTCCGACAGTTTACGGGCAGACTTGCGGAATTCATCGAACATCGGATACCATTTGGAATCTTCTATAGCCGCCCCGTCACGCAAAGTGAAGGGTTCGCAAAGGACTATTTGCGTATTCGGGAGTTTCTCTTTCGTATATTTCAACAAAGCACGCAGATCGTTTTCGTATGTCTCGACCGTTCCTTTATAACCATGCGTCAACGTATGCCAATAATCATTCACACCGATCAGGATGCTCAGGACATCCGGCTGGAAAGCAAGACAGTCGATCTCCCAGCGTTCACGAAGTTGATAGACTTTATTGCCGCTGATGCCGCGATTGTAAATCTTCGGCTGCAAAGCCGCTTTCCCCTCCAACAACTGCGTAGCGGTAAAGAGCACATAGCCACTACCGAATTGTTCCATCGTATTGCAACGGTTACTATTCCTGTCGCGACCGCAGTCCGTGATGGAATCTCCCTGGAACAGGATCACACAATCCTTTTTCAGATTAATCTTCGGAGCATGTACGGATGTATTTTCTTTAACAGCGGCTTTTGCGATCTCCGGGATCATCAGGGCACTGAACCCTGCCAACGCCCCCTTTTTAAGGAAGTCTCTTCTGGAATTCTTCATGGATAGAAATAAGTTTATTTTATTACATTGATTGAATTGAATACAAAGATAGAAACTTTACAAAAAAACGTATCTTTGTTTCTTCATATTTTCAAAAAAGAATAATTTGCCATGTTTAGTAAAATAGTAGCGATAGAGCCGGTCAGTTTGATCCCGTCTGCAGAAGAAGCATTGCACACGTTTGCAAATGAAGTAGTGATGTACCCCGATATTCCGGCGGATGACGAGGAGATCGTCCGTCGCATCGGCGATGCCGACGCGGTGCTGCTGAGTTATACTTCGAGTATCCGCCGCGAGGTAATGGAAAGATGTCCCAATATCAAATACATCGGCATGTGCTGTTCGCTTTACTCACCGGAAAGCGCCAACGTCGATATCATTTATGCCAACGAGCACGGTATCAAGGTCACAGGTATCCGGGATTATGGAGACGAAGGAGTAGTCGAATATGTCATCAGCGAACTGGTACGCTCCTTCCACGGGTTCGGCCAGCCGGCCTGGGAAGGCGAGGTTCGTGAGATTACCGGGCTGAAAGCCGGTATCATCGGTTTGGGCAAGTCAGGCGGCATGATTGCCGATGCACTCCGGTTCTTCGGTGCGGAAATAGCTTATTTTGCCCGTAGCGAAAAGGAATGGGCTCGTGAGGAAGGGTACCGTTTCCTTCCCTTAGACCAACTGCTTGAGCAAAGCGAAGCCGTCTTCTGTTGCCTGAACAAAAACACCGTCCTGCTGCACGAGGCCGAATTCCGGAAGTTGGGTGATAAGAAGATACTGTTCAACACAGGACTGTCTCCCGCCTGGGACGAGGAACCGTTCGTCAAATGGTTATCGGGCAATAACCTTTGTTTTTGCGATACCGTCGGCGCCTTTGGGAGGTGCTCACCTTTTGGAGCATCCGCATGTACGATGCGTACAGGCCTCGACAGGCCGCACCCGCCAAGCGTTCGACCGTCTGAGCGAAAAGGTACTGGCCAATCTTTCAGAATACAACGGGTGAAACGATATTAAGCAGGGTGTTCACAACCGACCATCCTGCTATCTCGGCCGTCTCACTGTACACATCCACGACGGCATGTACCTGGTCGTTCCTGATCTCCACCCGCTGGGTGTCCCCCTTAAATCCGGGAGTCGACTGTATGGTCACCTGCATGGCTTCCGGACCGACAGAGGCACGTGAGGCGGCTACCGTGACATTCACTTTCGTAGGGAACAGGCGGATGGCTTCCACCGCATTGCCGGTAAACACGACTTTCTGTTCTTTCTGCAAAGCCTCCTCATAGACCGGTGTTCCTTTTAAGGCATCAGGTCCCTTTTCATTGTAGAAACGGGCAGTCGCCTTCCCCATCAAGGCTGCTGTGCGCAAGACATCGAACCCTCCGGTAGCTCCCGAAGCGATATAGATACGTGTCCCGTTCTCCTTGGCCGTTTCGCATACTTCCCGGTAAAACGCATCATCGGCCAGCGCACCGATCGAAAGGGTCACGATAGAAGTCCCGTTCTTCAACGCCGGAACGGCGAACTCCCGAAGAGCGGCCGGAGAAGCCGTCTCCACCAGTATATCGGGTTTCAAGGCCAGCAACTCATCCGCCGTAGTACAGACGGCACAGCTTTTCCCTGCCTCTGCCATCCGACCGGCAATACGTTCCGCCTTGGCTACCGTACGCGAATAGACTCCCACCAACTCATATTCGGGCAACAACCCTTTGACGACAGCTTCCGAAACGATTCCGGCAAGCCGTCCGCATCCTGCTATTACAAATGTTTTCATGTTTACAAAAGTACATAAATACTTCCGATTTCCATGCTTGACCATGAAAGAAAAGGGAAACAAACTACTCAAACACAACAAAGCAGTCATTAAAATTGATAGCCACCTTCTCGAACTGATTAACAAGTGCCATGCCTATATTGCCTGCGTATGGCACAAGTTTATCGCCTTCAATCGTCACTACCATATCTCGGAATTCCAAGCTCCTTCCGCCAAAAGAGAGCGCCCCAATCTGATAATCCAACTCTTTTTCATCTTGAAAATGTCTTTTATATATGATTATGGCAAATATAGGGGAAACGTAAATCGTAAGGGACTGTTTGCGTTAAAAAACAGGAACTCCACTGGATTATAATCAGAAACAGTGCATAAAATCTCCTCAAACAAGGCAGATAAACAGCTCTACATCCCCGTTTCGGTTTCACGTAGACCCGGGTCTCCACCTCCTCCACACCCGGATCTCCCATACCCTTCCACCCGGGTCTGAAGAAACTTTTCAAGTTGTTTTCACCAAAAAGTAGCTTGTCTTCATGAAAAAACGAGCCTTTTTATGCTGTTTTGTGTCAACTTCGGGACACATCATGAATTTGATAGAAGGCTGATATATAATAATTTATTGTTTTTCCCCATGATGGTTATGATAGATGAATGATAGTTGAAAACAGGAACTATCATAGCATAACAAACTGTTATACAGTCATATAAATTCAACTATGATAGTATGACAGTTGTTTTGCGAAAAAAACTTTTATACCATATATACCTTTCTCGTTCAACGCCTTGAATGCCACTTTTGCAGGTATCCCCTCTATCAAATTACCTCCTTCCGGAAAAAAAGGTCAGTTTAGCGACTCGCGTATCCGCGAGGTACGGAGGAATCATATCCTTTATTTGCTATAGTCTTTACGATACGTATCTTCTTAGGATAAAAAGGACGGATAGTATCGTCCAAAAAGGAGAATCTGGTATAGGCATGGATACGGTAATCTTCCAGGATTCAGCTCCTTATCTATATAAATGTGACCGTCAGCAATGCCGGCTTGTACCGGATATTTTTCTTGCCAGACAATGCTGTCCTTCTTATCAAGCATTTCAACAAACTTGGTATTGTGCACCAACATTGGTGCAATCGGCAAAAAGCACCAATCCCACAACCCCCATAATCCAACACTTTTTCATCTTCTTCCCTTCTTATATCTTGGCAACTAATTCCCGGAAGAGAATGTCATGACCGCTGCCGCTTGATTGGCGGCGACAATCACATCGGCCCCGTCATTGACGAAATCATCGGCAAAATGATAGCCTTCATTTGTAATCACGGACATACCGAATACACGCAAACCGGCATGACGAGCCACGATTACCTCCGGAACCGTACTCATTCCGATCGCGTCGCCTCCGACTCTGCCGTAGAAAGCATACTCAGCCGGAGTTTCGAAAGAAGGACCTGTCAGTCCGACATATACGCCCTTCTTCAATGAGATACCGTGGGCGCGGCAATTTCTTCGACAAGCCCAATAAACTCCCGGTCATACGCGCGCGTCATATCCGGGAAACGGGTTCCGAACTGTTCGTCATTCGACCGATCAGCGGATTAGGGATCATATTGATGTGATCGCGTATGATCATCAGGTCACCGACTTTGAAACTCGTATTGATACCGCCTGCGGCATTGGAAACCAACAGATTCTTAATACCCAAGAGCTTCATCACCCGGACGGGGAAGGTCACTTGCTGCATGGTATAGCCCTCATAATAATGGAAACGTCCCTGCATGGCAAGCACCTGCTTCCCTCCTAACCTGCCGCAGATGAAGTTTCCTTTATGTCCTGCGGCTGTCGAATGCATAAAATGCGGAATCTCACTATAGGGAATAACCACAGCTTCTTCGATCTGGTCGGCAAGGGACCCCAAGCCGCTGCCTAAGATAATAGCGGTTTCCGGATTACCAGTAATACGAGACGACAGGTAACCAGCCGCTTCCCGATAAATAGTATTGTCATTTGTATTCATATACATTCAAATTAATTGTTCAACGTCACAAAAGAATAGGTTTCATATCGAGGGTACTTCGGTTTTCTCGCCTACGGTTCTCTTACCAACTTATAGGCAAGTTCGGCTGTATGCTCCATAATCTCCTCCTCGCCCGGAACCTTTTTGTCTTGCATCAGGATTTTACCATCACAGATAACGGTATCGATACAACTGCCGTTTGCTGCATACACGAGATTGGAGACAAAGTTATGATTCGGGGTAAAAGCCGGAATATCCAAATCGACCAAACAGAGATCCGCCAGATAGCCTTCGGCAATCCGTCCGGCTTTCAGTCCGATAGCCAAAGCACCGGCTTCCGTCGCCGCCTGGAATATTTCACCAGCTGGAATCGCCTCCGGGTCTTTCCGCCAGGCCTTGCCTAAAAGCGAAGCAAGTTTCATCGCCTCGATCATATCCAGATTATTGGAAGAAGAACAACCGTCAGTACCCAAAGCGACAGTAACACCGGCCTTTCGCATCTCACAAAATTTGAATTGAATGCCGGAGGCCAGCTTCATTTTGGATGCCGGATTATGCACTACTTTCACTCCGTGATCCGACAGCATACGAATCTCGTCATCATCGACATAGATACCGTGCGCAATGATCAGACGTGGGGATAATATGCCTAATTTATATAAATAACGTACAGGAGTAAAGCCGAACTGTTTGATTGAGTTTCTGACTTCGCCTTCCGTCTCTGCCAAATGCAGATGAATCGGGACGGAATGCTCGGCAGCAAAACCATGTATCCACTGTAACAGTTCGCCAGACACGGTATAAATGGCATGGGGACCGACCGCATACCGTATGCGCTTGCTATAGTTTTCCACATCGACAACAAGTTTCTCGTTTTCACGCTTGCTCTTTTCTGCCAATTCTGGTTTGAAATGATCGAAACAGACGCCGGCAAGCAATGCACGCAGCCCCATTTCTTCGACAGCATCGGCCGTAGCCCGGAACTTATGATACATATCGAAAAACGTTGTCGTCCCGCTTTTTATCATTTCGAGACAAGCTAGCTTCGTTCCCCAATAAACATCCTCGCGCGTCAATTTCGCTTCATTCGGCCAGATCTTCTGCTCCAGCCAGGGCATCAACGGCATGTCATCGCCAAAACCACGGAAAAGCGTCATAGCGGCATGTGTATGCGCATTTACGAAACCAGGGATCAAGGCTTTACGCCTTCCGTCTATCACCTGATCCGCCTGTACCTGAAGATCCGTCCCTACCTGCCTGATCTCCTTTTTCTCTATATAGACATCAGTTACAGCACCATCCAATAAAGCGCCTTTTATCAATATGCTCATATAAACTTAGCTTTCATGTTCTTTATCTTTTCATTCCGAATACGCCCCAGCAAACCGGATAGTTTAGTCCGCTTGACAGCTGCGAAAGCGCAACTTTCCTTTATCTCGACTATGCCTAAATCGTCCTTTTCTAGTCCACCTTTCTGAAAGAGGAAGCCGACCACATCCTTCTTGCTCAATTTGTCCCGTTTCCCCCGATTGATCGTCAGTGTCACCCACTCGGAACGGACGGGCTTCTTTGCCACTTCCGGCAAGAAAAACTCATCCGGCTCGCGGGTGATATATTCAGGAATTGTCTCTTCCGCATTCAAGATCAGATAAGCAACCCCTTCCGCGTTCATACGAGCCGTACGTCCGTTACGATGCACGTACGCCTCTTCACTCACAGGAAGATGATAATGGATCACATTCTTCACTTCTGGAATATCAAGACCGCGAGAGGCCAAATCAGTAGAAATAAATACGGTAGCACTGCCGTTACGGAAATGCGACAAGGCACGTTCACGTTCCGGTTGCTCCATTCCTCCGTGGAAGTATTCGTTATCTACACCCATTTCGGTCAGATAGTTGCTCACCCGTTCTACCGTCTCCCGATAATTGCAGAAGATAAGGGCAGAACCACCTTTCAGTTCACCTAAAAGCTTGTACAAGGTTTCCAGCTTGTCCTTAACTGGAGACTTGACCACACGCAAAGCCAGCCCTTTCGACTCCTTCACTTCTTTCAAGAACGACAATCGTACCGGAGCTGTAATCCCGGTGAAAGCAGGAATATCGACTGCTGCCGTTGCCGAAGTCAGCACCCGGCGGCGCACGCCTGGGAGATGTGCCAAAATCTCCTTCATTTCAGCAAGGAAGCCCAGTTCGAGCGATTTGTCAAACTCATCAAGGATCAGCGTACGCACACTGTCCAGATTGATATTACCCCGTTCCAGATGGTCGACGATACGCCCCGGCGTGCCGATCAGGACCGTCGGCGGATGTTCGAGACTCTTCTTCTCCGTGCGGATGGGATGCCCTCCGTAACAACAATTCACCTTATATCCGGCTCCCAACGAACGGAATACCGTTTCAATCTGCAAGGCCAACTCACGGGAAGGAGCGATGATCACGGCCTGTATCTTTTTGTCCTCATCCGTCAACGTCGTCAGCAAAGGCAAAAGGAAAGCCAACGTCTTGCCCGACCCTGTCGGACTGAGCAGCACCATGTCTTTTGTCGTCCCGGCATCCAATACCGCCTGCTGCATCTCGTTCAGAGCAGTAATGCCTGTATTGGCAAGCGCACGAACAACTATTTCATTATTTGTCATATCAATTGAATCGTTTATAAAATTCGGCTACCGACTCGATTCCCTTATAAAAGAAGTCAAGCGTACAACTTTCGTTGGGCGAATGAATCGCATTCTGTTCGAGGCCGAATCCCATTAGGACAGTCTTGATGCCCAACACCTGCTCGAAAGTCGAGATAATAGGGATACTTCCGCCACGGCGCACGGCCAACGGACGTTTGCCAAAAGCTACGGCAACGGCTTCCTCTGCCGCCTTATAAGCGGGAAGATCGATCGGACAAACATAACCTTGTCCACCATGTTTAGGCGTCACTCTTACCTTGACATAAGCCGGAGCCACACGAGCGATGTACTCTTCAAACAGTTTCGAAATCTTCTCATGATCCTGATGCGGAACCAGACGGCAGGAAACTTTGGCGTATGCTTTGGAAGGAAGGACCGTCTTGCTGCCCTCTTCCATATAACCGCCCCAGATGCCGCAGATATCGAAGGAAGGACGGCAACTATTGCGTTCCAACGTGGAATATCCTTTTTCACCGAACAACTCATCCACACCGATGGCCGCTTTATATTTCGCTTCATCAAATGGAATCTGGGCGATCATCTCGCGTTCGGCAGGCGAAACATCTTCCACATCATCGTAGAAACCGGGGATTGTGATGCGCCCGTCAGCATCTGTTATATCGGCCATCAGCTTACACAACACATTGATCGGGTTGGCAACCGCACCACCGAAATGCCCGGAATGCAAATCGCGGTTAGGACCTGTGACCTCGATCTCCCAATAGGCAAGCCCACGAAGTCCGGTTGTCAGGGATGGCGTTTCGGCACTGACCATGCTGGTATCGGAAACCAGGATCACATCCGCTTCCAACAATTCTTTATGTGTACGGCAGAAGGCTTCGAGGCTCGGCGAACCGATCTCTTCTTCTCCCTCGAAGATAAACTTCACATTACATTTCAGCAAATCCAGATTCAGGGCTGTCTCGAAACCTTTTACCTGCATCATGGCCTGCCCTTTATCATCATCCGCACCACGCGCCCAGATACGGCCATCCCGGATTTCGGGTTCGAACGGGCGACTCTTCCACAGGTCAAACGGCTCGGCGGGCATTACGTCATAGTGCGAATAGACCAAAACGGTCTGCGCCTCAGGAGAAACCATCTTTTCCCCATACACAACCGGGTTGCCTTCGGTCTGCATCACAACCGCTTTATCGGCACCGGCTGCAAGCAAGAGTTCTGTCCAGCGTTTTGCACAAGCCTCCATATCAGGCTTATGTTCATGTTTGGCACTTATCGATGGAATACGGATCAAAGAGAAAAGCTCTTCGATGAAACGGTCTTTATTGGACTCGATATATTTTTTACGGATATCATATTTATTCTTAATTTTAATCTGTACCTACTATAATACTGCCGCTATTTTTCTAATATGGGCCAATCTCTCCAAAAAAGAGATATCGGATTTTGCCATTTGCATGTCATACCGAGCTTGCTGACGAATCCAAACTTCTGCATCAATACCAAGCGCCGCTTCAAACAAAAGAGCATATTCTGTCGAAACAGAACGCTTTCCATTCAATATTTCATTCAGCAATGTCGGAGAAACCCCCATTTGCAATGCCAATTTCCGCTGCGAAATACCTCGATATTCTATTTCATCCTTTATCAACTCGCCTGGATGTATGGGGTTGGATGGAGTCAAATTATTGGCGATCATTTTAGGATCAATACCTTGAAGTGTAATCATAGCTACAATCATTTATAATGGTTTGATAATTCTATTATATTACATACGGTAACAATCGGTTCTTCTATCGAATCCCTTACGGTAAACTCAACTCGATACTTATTATTCACCCGTACAAATGAAATACCAGCCTTATCGCCTTTCAGCATCTCATAATTCAAGGAATTTATCAAAAGAAGTTCTTCTACCTTCTTGGCATCCAAAAGAAAATCTATACACTTTTGATAACACCTTATCACATCAGGCTGATAACGAGGCTTCTTGTTATCAGTCTTTCCTTTCTCGTAAAGGTCACGCAAATATACTTCTTCGAATGTAACAAACATATCGTTCTCGTATTTGCGTACAAATATAACGTATTCTTTCAGTATTCACAAAAATGTGAACAGCTTCTTTATGGAATCTTCAAGTCTTATTCTATTTTTTCTTATACAAAAACGACTGCCAACGTTCCTCCGCATTCCCCTGGCGAAACATTTCATAGCGTGCCATTGTAAAAAACAAATCGGAAAGGCGGTTCACGAACTGCATGATCCCTGGTGAAACCGGATCTTTCCGGTTCAACGTCCACAGACGGCGTTCGGCACGGCGTACGATCGTACGGGCCAACTGCAAGTGAGCGGAAACCAAAGAGCCGCCAGGCAGGATAAAATAACCGTTATCCTCCATCTTTGCCGACAAAGCATCGATCTGTTCCTCACAAACAAGAACAAGATCATCGGATATTTTGTTCGGATTCTTATCACGAATAGCCGATGGAGTCGCCACATGTGACATGACCGCCATCATCTCCATTTGTATTTTCCCCAGCAAGCTTTGCCATTCATGTTCAGCCGGGAGTAATGCACGGATAATGCCTATTTCAGCATTCACCTCGTCCAGTGTCCCGTTCGCTTCGATCCGGATATCATCTTTATCCACCCGCTCGCCTCCATGAATCCCAGTACGACCTTTATCTCCTCCACGCGTATATATTTTCATCTTTCTTATTTATTTGTATACAGACTTCAAATATTGCCATCGATGACAAATTTGGTAAACCATTCGTTTCCGACCGGATCCGCCCAATACAAATGCGTATATCCTGCCCAAACATTTTTATAATGATAAAGCGGAGTATCCGTTTCCACTCCTTTGGCAGTATAAGCGACAGCGCAGGACGGAAGCGGATTCTGTTGTTCCACCAGACGGGAATAGTGGAACTCATGCCCTTTCAGACGAGTTTCGTTGTATAATAAGGTGCGATATCCCAGGCGTAACTTCATATTCTCCATTGTTGCAGACTGGTGCAACACGCCAGCCATAGGATAAACGTATCCATTTTTATCTCGTATCTCGTCACATAGATACATCATACCTCCACATTCAGCCAACAATTTTCCTCCACTCTCAACATACCGGCGAATGGACTGAAGCATCTGCCTGTTTGCCGATAAAGCAGCAAGATATAACTCCGGATAACCTCCGGGAAGGTACACGAAACCAGCATCCGGCAAAGAAGTGTCTGCCAACGGACTGAAATATGTAACTTCCCTAAATGATGCAGATAGCGAATATTCGCTTCATATACAAAATTGAATGCAGGATCGCAGGCTACCGCAATAGGGAAAAGAAGGCTCACGTTTATAGATATGACGACCTGCGGATATAGGAACGACAGCTGTCGCAACTGGTTTTGTCAACTCCAGCAACCGATTGATGTTTACATGCTTTTCGACAAGTTCCGCTACACGGTCGGCGAACTCTTCAAAGCAGAAATCTTCATCGAGAGACAACCCTAAATGACGGCTGGGGATCTCCACATCCGCACACTTGGGAAGATATCCCAATGCCTCGACTCCGGCATCTTCACAAGCCTGTTTCAAAAAAAGAATAATGGTTTTCGGAAGCAACAAAATTAAAGACAGCCCCAACTATCTGCACTTGCTTGTTGAATTGTTTAAACCCGTACAATAAAGGAGCCACCGAATATGCCGTACTTTTCGCATTTACAATCAGGACTACCGGTATTTTCAGCATACAGGCGATTTCCGCACAGCTCCCTTTCATACCGTCATACCCGTCAAACAATCCCATCACGCCTTCGGTTACCGCCACATCCGCTTTTTCCCGTATAGCCGGCATACAAATCACGCACGTGTGCCTCTGACATCATAAAGAGATCCAAGTTCACGGACGGATTACCGGCAGCCATCCTATGATGACGAGTGTCGATATAGTCAGGCCCGCATTTGAAAGGCTGCACCTTAAACGAACGGTTCTTCAAGGCACGAAGCAAACCTAGTGTAAAAGTTGTTTTCCCGCTCCCCGATGAAGCAGCACCGATCAACAGATGGGACTGACACATTATTAATATTGTTCCTTCTCGTTCGGGAAATCTTGCGTCTTCACATCCTCAATATAAGTCTGCACGGCACGGGTGATATCTTCTGCCAAATTCGCATAACGGCGCAAGAAACGGGGAGAAAATCCCTGGTTGATACCTAACATATCATGCATGACCAACACCTGTCCGTCTACTCCTCCGCCGGCACCGATACCGATAATCGGAATCGTCAGTTCGAAGCGACCTGTGCAGCCAAAGCAGCCGGAATCTTCTCCAATACGATTGCAAAGCAACCGATCTCTTCCAACAGATGAGCATCTGCGATCAGCTTCTTTGCTTCCGCTTCTTCACGGGCACGAACCGTATATGTCCCGAACTTATTAATAGACTGAGGCGTCAATCCCAGATGTCCCATGACAGGAATACCCGCACACAGAATACGTTCGATAGATTCCCGAATTTCAGAACCTCCTTCAAGCTTGATACAATCCGCATGCGTTTCCTTCATCACACGGATAGCCGAAGCCAACGCTTCTTTTGAGTTTCCTTGATACGTGCCAAAAGGCAGGTCCACCACCACCAAGGCACGTTTCACCGCTTTCATGACCGATTTGCCATGATAGATCATTTGGTCAAGCGTGATCGGCAGTGTCGTTACATTACCAGCCATTACGTTGGAAGCCGAATCGCCTACCAATATGACATCCATACCAGCCTGATCGATCAGTTGAGCCATCGAATAATCGTAAGCTGTCAACATGGAAATTTTCTCCCCACGCTGTTTCATTTCTATCAGGCGATGTGTGGTCACCTTTCTATTATCCTCTAAATCCCTTTTTGCAACTGACATAATGATTTTTATTAATTGTTACAAGGCGCAAAGGTATACAAAATGTTTAGAAAGTGACATCAATCCCACCCATGAAGATCGCTTTCGGCATCGGAAAACCATCATTAATAGTGTAACGGGTTGCCGTCAGGTTTTCTCCTTTCACAAAGAGGTTCAATCCTTTATCACGTGTACCGAAACGATAAGCGACTTTCGCATTCAAAGTTGTAAAATCCTCTTTCTTAGAGTATTCTGCATCTGTATACAAATCAAAGACAGACTGCATATTCACGTTCAAAGTGAAACGTCCCGGCATATAGGTGGCCCCTGCATAGAACTTATGTCCAGGGGCTCCAGGAATAGGTTTGCTCATGTGCAGATAACTATAGTTCATATCCAGGTTCAAATTTTTGCAAATTTGATAACGAGCTTCAAACTCAATACCTTTATTCGTAAAGGTTCCTGTATTCAAATTCTTATAAGGAGGTCTACCGTCCCCATTCACGCTTACGGAATAAATCATATCTTTCCCATCGATAAAGAAAGCTGTCAGCTCAGTATACAAGTCGCCCCCTAAAAAGACTGTCCGACAGCAACTTCATAATTTAACATACTCTCCGGTTTCAAATCTGGATTTGCAGCTCCCCACATATACATTTCACGAATATTGGGGCTACGAAAACCTTTAGAAACAGAAGCCCGAATCATATTTCCCTCAAAAGGACGTACCGTAACTCCTCCCTGCGGAACCCATTCGCCTCCATAAGTGCTACTGTGTTCATAGCGGACACCGGCATTCAGGCTCAATATGCCAAAAAGTTCTTGTTGCATGATGGCATATCCGGCTGTTTCATTCACCGTTTTATCCACCAATTCTTTTTTGAACCGTCATTATTGTCATTCCAAGCATGTCCACCCCAGTTTTTATAATCCACACCGACAGTAAAGTTATTCCCCTTAAACAAACGGAACGATTCATACAATTGAACTCCCACGTTGTGGTCGTCAGAACGAAAAAGATAAGTCAAAGGCTCTTCTCCTGGATTGTAACCATCATTGATTTTATGGTTTCCCCAATTATAGAACAGGCGCAAGGCCCCTTGCTCATCTTACCCTGATTATTTTCCAATGCCATAGAAGCTGTTCCACGCAAAATATTCATTTTATTGTCTATAACAGGCTCAAATGTTTTACCAGGATTTTGAAACTTCGATTTGGCAAGGCTTACATCACCTGTCATCTTATAATGTTCATTGAAAGCATATCCTAAATTAGCAAAACCATTTGTGATGTTAAAATCCGAATTTGGTCGATGCCCATCGGTTCGATCGTGATTTATCGAGATAAAACTACTGAATTTACCTACGTTAAAACCATTATTCACCATATATTTTTGTGTGTTATAGGAACCATACATCACACGGGCCTGCGTACGCCTTCCTTCTTGTTTATGATGACGAGTGATAATATTAACAACTCCTCCCATCGCGTTAGAACCATACAGCAAAGAACCGGGACCACGAATCACTTCCACGCGCTCTACATCCGAAGCCACATAAGTATCAGGCAAAGAATGTCCGAACACTCCAGCCCATTGCGGTTGCCCGTCGAACAGCATTAAAACCTTATTTCCACTTCCGACACCACGAATGTTAACCGTACCTGCCGGTCACAAACAATGGGGACATGTTGGGAAAGTACCGGCAACAATGCCGATTCGCTGCTCGCCTCGATCTGCTCCCGGTCTATCACCGAGATAGTAAGTGGCACACTGCTTCGGTTCACTTGTACCTTATTCGCTGAAATCACAACCCCCTGTAAATTAATCAGACTATCAATTGCAGCCGGATCGCTTGCAAAAGACCAGCGAACTGCACAAAAGCCCGGAAGCAAGTAAAATTACTTTTTTCATATCTCACTTTTATGTATTAAATTTCTATTGTTATTTAATCGTGTTACACTTTTCAAAATTCGTGTCACCATACGGGTAAAAATATATCTAATCAGCCCGGCTCATAACCAACTTGCCATGCTTAAGCCCCTTTATCGTAGTCAACCGGTCCGACAACTCAGTCAGACGGTAAGCTGTGCCCATCACGGTTGCAATGTGCAGACAAAAATTCCGGTTCACATAATATTGGGAAGAAGACAAGATAACATCCTGATAATTTTGCTGAATATCGGCAATCCGGGAAGTAATATCCTTTTTTACCTGGTCATACATAAGAATGATCGTACCTGCCACGATATGGTTACATTGCCATTTCTTTTCAGCGACATTCTTCTCCACCAGAAAACGGATCGCCTGCGAACGGTTGGCGAAACCGTTCTCGCTCACATACTGATCCAACGACTCCAGCAGGTTATCCTCCAACGAGACTCCGAAACGCTTCAAAGGCATATCCCACAATTTTTTGATTCTTAAATTATTGCCTGCAAATATACTACTTTTTCGATAAAATACCAGACAAGCTTTTACAATTGCAAAAATAGACGGATAATAATAACCGGACTGTATACGGATTACAGATAATATAACCACTTTTACAGATTAATGAAAAAGCAGCTCTAATCCATCGCCTTCGTCCTGTTGTTATATATATAAATGTAAAAACAGAAGAATATGAAAAAATAGTATTGCTCCGCCACGGGAAAGTATCTGGAACAAGGAAAATCCCTTCACTCGAAACTTCCGATGAGATATTGATTGCCGCTCATGGGAACAGCCTACGCGGGATCATCAAATATTTAAAAAACATTCCGGACGACGAAATCATACATCTCAATCTGCCGACTGCCGTACCGTATATATTTGAGTTTGACGATAATCTGAATTTCGTAAAGGATTATTTCCTCGACGATCCGGAAAAATCAAAAAACTAATGGATGCCGTAGCCCATCAGGGGAAAAAAGTCAAAATAAATTAAATACAAAGAATGTTCCCGGGTATCCTCCCCAATATTTATCCTCTTTTTATTTCAATGCCCGGAAACATTTATTTTATTATTTGACTAAGCAAATGCCTTTGCCTCTCATAGGTATCCGAATGTGAATAACTTTTTGCAGGGATTATTGTAAGCTGCTGTAGTTTCGCTTCCTTCCTGTCCAGCCTCCAAAAGGGAGAGACACAAGGGCAGGAAATTACAAATTGCAGATTTTAACAGAACAAAAAGATCAATATATATTATTACATTTGCACCTCAAATTCTACATGACATGAATACAAAGGTAAAAGGATATTTTTTGGGAGCGATCGCCGCTGCGACTTACGGAACTAACCCACTATTTGCTCTTCCACTGTATAAAGACGGAATGGATCCTGATTCGGTTCTTTTTTTCAGGTACTTGTTCGCAATTCCCATACTAGGCATGATGATTAAAGGGAGAGGGAGAAGTTTCAAAATAGAACATAAAGCAGCAGTTCCACTGATTGTCATGGGGCTATTGGTTGCTTTTTCTTCATTAGCTTTGTTCCAAAGTTACAATTATATGGAAGTCGGGATTGCTTCTACACTTCTTTTCGTCTATCCGATCATGGTCGCATTGATTATGGCACTTGTATTCAAAGAGAAACTAACCTTACAAACAGTCTCTTGCATCTTACTGCCACTATCAAGTATCTGTCTGCTCTATAAAAGCGGTGATGGCACAACACTCAGTCTCACCGGTGTTTTGCTGGTTATGGCTTCAGCTCTCTCCTATGCCATCTACATAATAGGAGTGAACCAATCGACACTGAAAAACGTGGCTACGCTTCCGCTGACTTTTTACATACTGCTTTTCGGCGTATCTCTATTCTTTGTCCGTGTCGGGTTCGGGAAAGACCTTTATATTGTGGACAAATGGTATCTTTGGGGAAACCTGATCGCACTTGCCGTCTTCCCTACCGCCATTTCATTCCTTTTGTACAACTAGTGCTGTCCAGTATATCGGTTCGACACCGACAGCCATACTGGGAGCACTAGAGCCGGTCACAGCTGTATTTTTCGGGGTTGCCGTGTTCGGTGAAACCTTGACACCAAGGATCGGTTGCGGGATATTATTAATTATTCTCGCCGTGACAATCATCATTGCGGGCAGCAACATCACGAGTCATTTGATCCGTTTTAGAAAGCTCTTTCCTCGATTGCCGCTCAAAAGAAAACGGTAAGATGAACGGATAATAACTTTGATCTGTGAAGTCTGGGTAAACAAAAGCGAATGCTACCTGTTTTTTACATTTGTGAAAAATCATGGAGAACGTGAACCAGATCATAAACGTGGACTTTTTATTCCTTATAATAAGTAGTTCGGTAACGTAGACATGAACTGGGATGTTCTGATCAACATGAAAATTAACAAATACCTCAATGCTACACTCAACACCACGCTCAAATACGACAACGACGTAAAAACCATTAATGATGAAGGCGAAAAACGCGGCGCCAAAGTTCAGTTCAAAGATATTTTAGGTATCGGCGTAGCTTACAATTTCTGATAAAAAGAGAATAGTTGACTCCCTTTTTTCAAAAAAAACCCACCGTAATCGGTTGCAGTATTCAAAGAAAGGAGTAAATTTGCACGTTGAAAATAAAAATGATTAGAAATGATCAATAAGATTAACGCTCTGCTTAAGGAAGTAGAGAACCTGAAAGCGGCAAACGCTGAAGAACTGGAGGCATTACGCATTAAATATCTCAGCAAAAAAGGTGAAATATCTTTGCTGATGAATGATTTTCGCAATGTAGCGGCAGATCAGAAGCGTGAAGTCGGCCAGCACCTCAACAAGCTGAAAGAGGCAACCCAAAATAGAATTAATGAGCTGAAAGCCAGCTTTGAGAATGTACAGACGACGAATGATGACATCGACCTCACCCGTACATCCTATCCTATTGAATTAGGTACTCGCCATCCGCTTTCACTCGTAAAGAAAGAAATCTGCGACATCTTCGGACGCTTAGGATTCAGCATTGCTGAAGGACCGGAAATCGAGGACGATTGGCATGTCTTCTCTTCCTTGAATTTCGCCGAGGACCATCCTGCCCGCGATATGCAAGATACGTTCTTTATCCAGCATAATCCGGACGTATTGCTTCGTACACACACTTCTTCCGTACAAACACGTGTCATGGAGAATCAAGAGCCTCCTATCCGTATTATCTGTCCGGGACGTGTATATCGTAATGAAGCGATCTCCTATCGCGCACACTGTTTCTTCCATCAGGTAGAAGCCTTGTATGTGGACAAAAACGTTTCTTTCGCCGACTTGAAACAGGCATTACTGTTCTTCGCCAAAGAAATGTTCAGCGCAGACACGAAAATTCGCTTGCGTCCATCTTATTTCCGTTCACTGAACCTTCTGCCGAAATGGATATTTCTTGTAATATCTGTGGTGGAAAAAGGCTGCCCGTTCTGTAAAGGAACCGGTTGGGTAGAAATTCTCGGTTGCGGTATGGTAGACCCGAATGTGCTTGAAAACTGTGGTATCGACAGCAAAGTATATTCCGGTTATGCTTTAGGAATGGGGATTGAGCGTATAACAAACCTGAAATACCAAGTAAAAGACTTACGCATGTTCTCCGAAAACGATGTCCGTTTTCTGAGACAGTTTGAGTCAGCCAATTAAGTTGAGAACCTAAATCATTTACCATCTTCCCCGGGTCCTTAACCAGCCCGGGGAAAAACACACTAAAAACGTAAATGGTATGATAAAGGTTTTACTACTTATAACAGGAGGGGCAATCGGCACCGTATTCCGCTACGGAGTTTCCACGTGGGTACAGCGTTCGATGCTACACTCCTTCCCTTTCGGGATACTTTCGGTCAATGTGATCGGCTCTTTCCTCATCGGCTTCTGTTGGAGTATAGCCGAAACTTGTAATCTATCTGCGGGCGCAAGAGTATTTCTCTTCACCGGGCTGTTCGGCGGATTTACCACATTCTCTTCGTTTGCACTAGATACGATGTCGCTGATGAAAACAGGCGAATATAAGTTGGCACTTTTTAAACCTGATCGCCAGCAATGTGTTAGGATTGTTAGCCGTATTCTTAGGATTGCTTCTTGGTAAAAATTTCATGTCACTAATAAAATAATATATGCGCAAAGAGGAACGATATAAAGGAGTCTTGAATTGGTTCAACGAGCATGTGCCGGTCGCCGAAACGGAACTGCATTACGACAACCCATATCAATTGCTTATCGCTGTGATCCTGTCCGCCCAATGTACGGATAAACGGGTGAATATGATCACTCCTGCCCTCTTCCGGGATTTTCCGACCCCCGAAGTCATGGCCGCTTCTACTTCGGAAGTGATCTTTGAATATATCCGAAGCGTATCTTATCCCAACAATAAATCAAAACATTTAGTCGGCATGGCGAAGATGCTGATGTCCGATTTCGACGGTGTCGTACCATCCGATATAGACGAGTTGCAAAAGTTGCCCGGCGTAGGCCGCAAGACGGCAAACGTCATAGCCTCGGTCGTCTACAACAAGCCAGCAATGGCTGTCGACACACATGTGTTCCGCGTAGCCAACCGCATCGGCCTGACAAACAACAGCAAAACCCCGTTGGAAACGGAAAAGGAGTTGGTGAAGCATATCCCGGAGGAACAAATCCCGATCGCCCACCACTGGTTGATCCTGCACGGACGTTACACCTGTATCGCCCGCAAGCCCAAATGCGAAGAATGTGGTCTCAAACCTTGGTGTAAATATTTCCTGAGTCCCAAGAAAACATAACGTACAATGAAAGCTGACAAGCGAGAAATAGTGACATTCGTTATAGCTGCTCTCGCTACACTGGTGGCAGTCTGGTTCTTTTTAGGCAAAATGCAAAAAGAGAAAGATACGGTGCGGACTGATCTATATACCTTAGTCGCCCCGGCATCGGATGCGATCCTAAGTGTAAATCGCCCTGCCGCTTTCACCAAATATATCTTATCCCGAGACTCGGAACGGGATGCTTTTGCCTCGAAGATTCCGGATATCTACCTTTCCATCATCCAAAACAACCGGAATATCCCGTGGTTACTTCTATCTTTCCATCCACAGGGAGTTATCCTTTATGCACAAGCGGGAAACAACCTCGTCGGCCGGATAGAGAAAAACACATTGCAAAAGGCTTTCGGCTCGTTCGCTCCGCAGAAACAAAAAAGGGACGGCATCACTTTTACCTATTACCCGGATACCGGAAACCGTTTTTTCGGTTATTATCAACACGAGGGCATATGGGTGGCAAGTTACAGCAAGAAACTACTCGAAGAAGTCGCCCAAATCCAACGAAACCGGCAAAGTTACCTGCTACCCGACCACGACCGCCTGCGCAAGTCATTCGACAAAAACGCCCCTTTGAACCTGATGGTACAATCGGACAGTCTCGACCTCTATGTTTCCCTCCCCGATTCAACCGAATGGGGTATCCGAAAAGGTTGGTTAGGCGCCGATCTTTTCATGAATGAAAATCATCTTTGCTATTTCGGCAGTCTTCCCTATAATTCGACCGCCGACAGTTTATATACATCTTTAGGCGACACATTGGTGCTAAGGCTGGAACAGGCCTTTCCGCAATTCAAAGTGTCCAACCAAACGGCACGAGAAAACAACCGGATGTTTTATACAGGATGTTTCACATCTAAGGGCCAATAAATAATGAGAAACATATTATTTTATAGCAACTGCTGCAGCATCCTCAACGCCGTATTCGCCGCCAACCGGATATTATCTTCACGCTCTGTCCCGAAATGACAGCATTCTGATACGACCATGTCTTTCAGGGCGGCAGCAATCCAGACAGTTCCGACCGGCTTTTCCGGCGTACCTCCACCGGGACCGGCAATGCCGGAAGTGGCAACCGCACAGTCGCAACCTAACACACGGATCGCTCCTAACGCCATCTGCTCGACGACCGGACGACTGACTGCCCCGTACTGCGCCAAGCTATCTTCCGAAACGCCTAAAACATGGTGCTTCACTTCATTGCTGTAGGAAACGACTCCTCCACAAAAGTAATCTGAACTGCCAGCCACACGTGTAATCAGATGTGCAATATATCCGCCGGTACAACTTTCAGCCGTTCCCATCGTCAGATGGCGGGAACGAAGCAACTCGCCTATTTCTTTTCTATAACCATTCGTATCTTCTTTACCTTGTTCCTATATCTTATAAAAAGTTTCCCCTGTAGGAAACTTTTGTTTCATGCAGGGGAAACTTTTGTTTCATGCAGGGGAAACTTTTGTTTCATGCCCATGAAACGACCAACATGTTACCTTAGTTTCACCTCTACCCTTGCAAAGGGAGCCGCATCCATCGGGCAAAATTGCTTGTCGAGATATTTGTAATACCCCGTTATGGCAACCATTGCCGCATTGTCCGTCGTGAAAGAGAATTTCGGGATATGCACCTTCCAGCCAAAACGTTTCGCATGGTCAAGAAATGCATCCCGCAAGCCGGAATTGGCCGATACGCCACCAGCTACGGCAACCTCCTTAATGCCCAGATCTTTTGCCGCCCGGCGCAATTTGTTCATCAGGATATCGATCACCGTCGCTTGCAAAGAGGCACAAAGATCCTGCTTGTTCTTTTCGATAAAATCAGGTTCCTCCTGTAGTTTGTCACGCAAGGTATAAAGGAAAGAGGTTTTCAGCCCACTGAAACTATAGTCGTAACCGAGGATATGCGGTTTGCTAAATGTAAAAGCCTTCGGGTTTCCTTCGTTGGCAAGGCGATTCACGACAGGTCCCCCAGGATACCCCAGCCCCATCACCTTCGCACATTTGTCGAACGCTTCACCGGCAGCATCGTCGATCGTCTGTCCGATCACCTCCATATCGTTATATGCGTTCACCTTGATAATCTGCGAGTTCCCACCAGATACCAACAGGCAAAGGAACGGGAACGAAGGAGCATGATCGTCTTCCGGCGTCTCCTTGATGAAATGGGCCAACACATGCGCCTGCAAATGGTTGATCTCGATCATCGGAATGTCCAACGAAGCCGCCAAACCTTTGGCAAAAGAAGTTCCGACCAACAACGACCCCATCAAACCCGGCCCACGGGTGAAAGCAACGGCACTCAATTCGGATTTATCGATACCGGCACGCTTGATCGCTTCGGCAACCACCGGGATAATGTTCTGTTGATGTGCGCGGGAAGCCAATTCGGGAACAACACCGCCGTAGGCTTCGTGAACAGCTTGACTGGCAATTACATTCGACAACATCACGCCGTCGCGTATTACAGATGAGGAAGTATCATCACACGATGATTCGATTCCTAAGATTGTCACACTCATATCTTCGTTTTAATTTTTGTGCAAATTAACGAAATCTATCGGGATATTGTTGTAGTTTTGTGCTTAAATTATAGTAAAGATATCAAAGGACTTAAATACATAATTGTCACCCTGCTCACTCTGTTCTGGATATTCTATGCAACTCCGGCCATCTTATTGCGCATTCCCTATGTGCAGCAAAAAGTGGCAACGACGGCAACGAGAGAATTATCCGAGCGTTTAGGTGTGCCCGTACGGATCGGGAATGTAGACATCGAATGGTTCAACCGCTTGGTACTGGAAAATCTGTATCTCGAAGATGAAAGCGGAACCGTACTGTTCGATGCCAACCATGTGTCGGCAGGTTTCGAAATCCTGCCTTTGTTAAACGGCAGGATCGTGTTCTCGACAGTCCGCCTGTTCGGTTTCTCCGTCAACTTGCATAAGGAAACGCCGGCAGATAAGTTGAACCTGCAATTCGTCATCGATGCTTTCGCCAGCAAAGACACCGTAAAAAAGCAATCCAATATCGACCTGCGTTTCAACTCGATCTTAATACGCCGGGGAAATTTCCGTTACGATGTGAAGAATGCAGCCACTACCCCCGGAAAGTTCAATGCCAAGCATATTGACATCCGCAATATAAGTGCCAAAATCTCTATGAAGGCATTCAACAAGGACAGCCTCAATGCCAATATCAAGAAGATGAGTTTCGACGAGGCTTCGGGCTTTTCGCTGAACAAGCTTTCGCTCAACATCGTAGCCAACAAAGACAGCGCGATCATTAACAACTTTGAAATCAAGCTGCCAGAAACAGATCTTAAAATAGACCGCGCCCATATCCATACCGGTGAAGCAGTTAGTGCATCCGATTTACTGGATCATTCGCCAGTCGAACTGAATATCGCACCTTCGCAAATTTGCCTGAAAGACCTCTCCGCTTTCGTCCCGGCATTCCGCAACTTCTCGGAAACCATCGAACTTTCGGCCGAGGCATCGGGCTACATAAACAATATCGGCTTGAAACGGCTGACACTGAAATACAGCGACAAGATGCTTTTTGTCGGCAAGATGGAGATGAAAGGAATAACACACCCGGAAGACGCCTATATCTTCGGACAAGTCAATAAGATGTATATCACGACCGAAGGAATTTCGGCCTTGCTAACAACTTCAACGAACGCCCAGTCAAGCTGCCGGATGCGATCGTCAAGTTAGGCACGATCAACTTTACCGGAGAGATATCCGGTTTCTTCGACAACCTGGTCGCTTTCGGCAAGTTCTCGTCGGCGATCGGTTCCGTCCAGACCGACCTGATATTCGGAAACGACAAGGAGAAGAATATCGCCGCCTACCTGAAAGGACACCTTTCGACTTCCCCTTGCACCTGAATGAACTTTTTCCGGACGGTAATCCGTATGGAACAGCCAAGTTAGCCGTTACGCTGGACACACACCGTCCTGCCAACGGGTCGTTTTCAGGTAACATAAAGGCGAATATAGACGAGTTCGAATACAAAGGCTACAAATATGAAAACATACTCCTGTCAGGTAATTTCCAGAAAAACGGGTTCAACGGAGTGTTGGACATCAACGATCCGAACGGCAAACTGTATGCCGAAGGGCTATTCCTGCATGAAGGCAAAAATTCTATGTTCAACTTCACTTCACGTCTGGAACATTTCCATCCGGACAGCCTCCATCTGACGAATAAATACGAGGCTCCGGATATCTCCTGCACACTGAATGCCGACTTCACGGGAAACAATATCGACAACCTAGAAGGGAGCATTACGCTTGACAGCCTCTCCTTCAAGACCAAGCCAGACAGCTTTTTCCTGAAAAAGTTCAAGGTAGAGGCTACGGGGCATTCACTGGACCGTCATCTGGCCATCACCTCCGACGTCTTGAACGGCGAAGTGACGGGTGCTTATTCCTTCACGACAATCGTTCCCAGCCTTATGCAAACATTAAAGGGGTATATCCCGGCTCTGATCAACGTCACGCAAAAGAAACAGAAGGTGATGGAAAACAATTTCTCCCTCTTGCTGACTATCGAAAATACGGAAGCCATATCCAACACCCTGAAACTGCCTTTTACGATGTTGACCCAAGGACGTATCACAGGACATTACAATAACCTGTACAACCGCTTCCGCTTCGAGGCCTATCTGCCTAAATTCAACATCGGCAAGTCCATGTTCGAATCCGGCTATCTGACCTGTGACAACCCGGAAGACAGGGTAAACTTGAAGCTCAAGGCAACCAACTACAATGCCAAAGGATTGCGCAACTATATGGACCTGAAAGCCGATGCCAAAGACAACCGGATACAGACGCAGATCAGCTGGGCCAACAACAAAGAACGCTTGTTTAAAGCAGACCTCTCCGCCTCCACACTCTTCATCGAGGAAGAACAGGAAAAAGGGCCGGCCAAACTGCGTACGGAAATCTCGCTGAACGAGAGTCCGCTGATCCTGAACGATTCCACCTGGCACATAGCCCCGTCTACTATCACCATTGCAGACGGCAAGATTGGGATACAAGACTTTTCCGTCTCCAATGGCACCGAATATCTCCACATGGAAGGAACAGTTTCAAAAGATCCGGCCGATACACTGTTACTGGATCTGAAACAAGTAGAACTGAGCTATATCTTTGACATTCTGAATATCCCAGTACTTCAATTTGCCGGAAAGGCTACCGGAACCTTCAACATTACCGACCTCTACGGCAGTCGGATGCTAAACACCGATCTCGAAGTACAAAACTTCTCGTTCAACCAAGTACAATTAGGACGCCTCAACCTTTTTAGAATGGGACGACCAGCAAAAGGCATTCTGATGTTAGGCAGCATCTACAAGAACGATACGACTTGGACTGATGTGAGCGGCTATGTCTATCCGGTCGGCAAAAATGCAGGCCTTTCCCTCTTCTTCGGGGCAAACGACCTGAACTTGGCTTTCCTGCATCCTTTCGTCGAAAATATCGCTAAGAACATGCAAGGACGGGGCTTCGGGAATATCCATCTGCACGGGCCGTTCAAGGCGTTGAATGTAGAGGGGACGCCTTTGTTCTCGATGGTGGGCTGGGTATCGAATATCTGAACACCTACTACACTTTCTCCGACTCCATCCACCTGACACCGGGGGCGATCATCGGACGCAACGTAACGGTGCATGACAAATTCGGCAACTCGGCAAAGGTTAATCTGACCGTCAATCACAAACATTTCAAAGATGTCAGCTTCGATGTAGGAGTCCAGACAAACAATATGTTGGTATTCGATGCGCCCCAAAAGCAGAATCCGCTGATATTCGGAACCGTTTTTGGAACCGGAACAGCCTCCATAAAAGGGAACGGGCAATTGATCAACTTCGATATCAATATGCGAAGTGATCCCAAGACATCCGTCAAACTCGACTTCATGAACAACTCTTCCGCGGCAGAATATGATTTCATCACTTTCGTGAATAAAAAGAATTGCGGGAAATGGCACTTACCAAACCGGTCGATTCCATTAAACCTCTTATCTTCAAAAACGAAGACGAAGGGGCGGAATTGCGCATGAACTTCCTTTCTCGACATCACACCGGATGCCGATATAGAGCTGATTATGGATCCGGTCGCAGGCGATAAAATAACAGGTAACTGCAACGGAAGCCTCCAGATACAGTACGGGACGAAAACCGACTTGCGCATGTATGGAAACATCGGGATCGTACAAGGAAACTATAATTTCAGCCTACAACAACTCATCCATAAAAACTTCAAGATACGGGATGGCAGTATTATCAATTTCCGGGAGATCCTTCGAGGCAACGATGAATGTAAATGCCATCTATAACGTAACAGCCAACATACAGGACCTGGATCCCAGTCTGACGTACGAAAGCTCCCGACGCAATACGCCGGTCAATTGCGTATTGAAATTAGACGGTGTGCTGAGGAACCCAACCATTTCGTTCGACCTCGAACTGCCGAGCTCCAACGAAGAGCTCCAACGGCAGGTCAAAAGTCTGGTTGATACAGAAGACATGATGACCCGGCAAATTATCTATCTGCTGGTTCTGAACAAATTCTATACGCCGGAATACAATGCGCAATATAAATCGAACGATTTCAGCGCAGTGGCCTCATCCGCCCTTTCTTCCCAAATATCCAGTATCATGAATAGCTTCACCGACAAAGTGCAACTCGGTACAAATATCCGGACCAGCCAGGACGGTATCGAAGATACGGAAGTAGAAATGCTGCTGTCCAGCCAATTACTAAACAACCGCCTCATATTCAACGGAAACTTCGGGTACAAAAACAGTACGATCAACAATCAGAAGAATGCCTTCATCGGTGAATTCGACCTCGAATATCTGCTGACGCCCAGCGGTGATATCCGCCTGAAAGCCTACAACCATGCCAACGACATGTAGATGATTCTAAAACAAGCCCTGACAACACAGGGCGTAGGTATCATGTATAAGAAAGACTTTACCCGCTTCTCCGATATTTTCCGGCGACGGAAGAAATATCCTCTGATCCCCCCTGCGCCCCACCGTACCAGACAGCACACAGCAAACACCGGTAACCACAGAGCAAATTCCGACAGCAACAGAACATACAAAAAAGTAATCCGGATTTCATATGTATTAAAGAAGAGGCCACGTTTCTATAAAAGAAGACTGGCACATCATGAAACGGGGGCCTGCATATATAGAAATACAAGCCCCCGTTTTTCATAATATTAATTAGTACGGTTACGCGAAGAACAGAATCAACAACTGTGCCGTCAATACCCGGAGAAACATAGTCAACGGATAGACAGTCGCATACCCAACCGACGGAGCGTCGTTTCCGGCTGTCGCATTCGAATAAGCCAATGCAGGCGGATCAGTCGTACTACCGGCAATGAGCCCCATAAGCGTAAAGTAATTGACCTTGCAGAAATAACGGCCGATACAACCAATGATCATCAGCGGCACAAACGTAATGATGAAACCGTAGCCTATCCAAGCAAAACCGCCATTATTCACAATCGTATCGACAAAACCGTCACCAGCACTAATACCTACGCAAGCAAGGAAAAGTGTAATACCGATCTCACGTAACATCAAGTTTGCACTCTGTGTCGTGTAAGTAATCAATTTATAATGGTAACCGAAACGGCTGATCAGAATAGCCACAACCAGCGGACCGCCCGCCAGACCTAACTTGACCGGCTGCGGAATACCAGGGAAGGAAATTGGAATACTACCCAGCACGATACCCAACGCAATACCGACGAAGATAGTAATCAGGTTCGGTTCATTCAGACGCTTCATCGAATTACCCAAAACCTTTTCCACATTGGAGACCGCTGTTTCGGTACCGACTACGTTCACACGGTCGCCTACCTGCAAAGTCAACCCAGGTTTGGCAACAAGATCGACACCGGCACGATTGATACGGGTAATGTTGATACCATACAATTTCCGCAATTTCAAATCTCCCAGATGCTTTCCGTTCAATTCCGGTTTCGTAATCAAGATACGGCGGTTGATGAACTGGCTTTCCATACGGATCCACTGTTTACGTTCCATATCGATCTCTTCTCCGATAAAGGTCTTGATCGTCTCGGCATCCGTCTCAGTCGTGATAACAAAAACCTTGTCGTTTTCCTGCAATACGGTATTGGCCGAAGCGATTTCGATCTGCTTGTTGCTATCACGCCAGACACGGGAAATAACAAAATCACGATGTTCCAGCAGGTTCGATAATTCGGCAACCGTCTTATTGAAGATAGCGGGATTCTTCACGATCAACGAGATCGGCTTGGCCTCATTGGTATGAGAAAGAATCTTCGCTGTTCAACTGCTCGTTCTCCTTATCGAAACTTACACGGAAAATATACTTAATCAAGATAATAGACAAGATAATACCGATCACCCCTAAAGGGTAAGCGACAGCATATCCCAAAGCAATCGTATTGTCAGACACTCCGTGCATATCTGAAAATGCTTGCTGGGCAGCACCCAATCCCGGTGTATTCGTTACCGCACCCGACAAGATTCCGACCATTGTCGGCATCGGAATACCGGTCGCATAATGCAGAATGACAGCCGTCAAGACACCTAAGAACACAATACCGCACGCCAGCATATTCAGCGTAATCCCTCCTTGTTTGAAAGAAGAAAAGAAACCCGGTCCGACCTGCATACCTACAGAATAGACAAAAAGTATCAATCCGAACTCTTTAAAAAAGTGAATCACGTTGTGGTTGATCGTAAAACCGAAATGTCCTAAAATGATCCCCACAAACAACACAAGAGTAATTCCCAAAGATACGCCGAAGACTTTGATCTTGCCTAATTGTATGCCTGCAGCGATCACAAAGGAAAGCAGAAGTATGGAGTGGCCAATGCCCTCGCCCCATAACAAATCATTAATCCAATTCATAATAATACGTGTAGTTATAATCTTAAATTTGCCTTAAAGGCTGCAAAGGTAGCCATTTACTTTGTGTTTAACAACATAAATACTATCTTTACCCACCAAATATTTTAAAAGATGAAAAAGAGCTATTGTATCTTATTAGGCTTGTTGGCCTGCCTCTCTCCTGTCTTCGGACAGGGCGATGCGGACACCGTAATATCTGCATCTGAACAGGTTCCTGCGAAAATAGTCACCATCAACACGAGCGTCGGAACCTAAAAGCAAAACTATATGACGATGTCCCTAACCACGTCCGCACCTTTATTGAACGTGCCAAACGGGGCGAATACAACGGAACGCTGTTCACACGCGTACTCCCTGAATTTATGATACAGGGCGGTGCTCCTGATTCGCGCAATGCTCCCGCCGGTGCCCGCTGTGGTTTCGGAGACCGAAATTCGGAGATCATGCCGGAGATACGGCCTCACCATTTCAACAAACGGGGCGCGTTGGCTGCTCCTCGCCAGAACGACGACATCAACCCGCAAAAGAAATCGGATATGTCGCAATTCTATATCGTACAAGGAAAAGTCTATACCAGCGGTGAACTGGACACGCTGGAAATGATTGCCAACCAGGATATCAAGGAGAAGGCTATGCAGAAATTCTTCTATCCCGTCCGCGCCGAACTACGTATGCAGAAAGCCAGCAATAAACGCGAATACCAAAAACGTCTGCGTAAAATCAACGCCCAAGTAGACTCAATGGTACGTGCTACACCCGGACATCTGCTGTTCACCAAAGAACAACGAAAAGCCTACACCACAGAAGGCGGTTGTCACCATCTGGACGGCAACTATACCGTATATGGCGAACTCATTGAAGGATTCGATGTGCTCGATATCATCGCCGGACAACCTCGCGACGAATATGACCGCCCTAAAAAGGATATCCGCATTATTCAATTGACAATTGACAATTGACAATTTTCAAAGCTAATATTTCTTATGCTTAAGAGAGACTTCATCATGATACAGATCGAAGAACTTGCTAAAGTAGTCCTTCAGATCATTATGAATCGCAACACAAATGCGGCTCGCCATACTCCAGAGTTGATCCAAACCATATACAGTTCCCTCAAACTGGACCGTCCTACCCTTATGACGGCCCAGCCCGAAGAGCTTGTCCGTCGACTCGACAGTGATGACAACGGCGGAATCCTCCGTCTTGAGATAGCCGTCAAGACCCTGATCGAAGAAAGTTATCTCTATCCCGACGAGGAGCAGGCGATGTTGCAAAAAAGCCAAGACAATCTTGGAATATATACAAACGCACGACAACACATTTTCTTTGGAACGCGTGAATATGTTGGACGAATTGGAACGGCGCATTCTTTAATCGACAATCAAACATTTAACCGATATCTCAAGGATATTCACTATTTTTGTGCCGTAAAAGTAAACAGCAATGGCAAATAACGAAACGGCACACGAACTAATACTCCAAATTCTGAAAACGCGAATGACCTTTCGCCAGACCATACAAAGAGTATTGAGAACCAATAATGTCGACATGACATTCGAGATGCTCCAGGTGATGCATCGTTTATGGAAGAAACCCGGAGTCAGCCAGCAATATCTGGCAGAACAGACAGCTAAAGACAAAGCTTGCTTGACCAATCTTATCAATAATCTGGAAAAGAAAGGCTGGGTAGAACGTCGAGGAAACCCGACGGACCGGCGTAACAAACAAATTTACCTGACAGAAGAGGGCGAACGGCTCGCTCTCCGGGTAAAACCTCTGTTGCATGGAATATACGGTCTGATAGGAAATGAAATGCCTTCCCGGCAAATTGTCTCATGTAGAAATAATTTACAAAAAATAAATAGCATACTGGACAAATTGTAACTTGTCCAGTATGCTATCCATAAAGACGGAAACAAGTACATTCGACACACAACCCTAAAAGATAAACAGGGCTCATACTAATGTCCGAACCTTGAGGTATCAATCTTCCCGGCTTCTTTCTTCTTATATCCACCGAAGCGGTAGCTGAAATGTATGGTAAAAGAGCGCGAATAAAAATCGTTGTTCATATCCAAGTGTTGCCCATTAAAACGAACTTTCAAATTGGGCATGCCTGAGTTGAAAAGATCACTGCAACGAGCAGACAGATTTATCCTATCGCTAGCAAAACTCCATTTCAATCCGGCAGTGAGGTTATAGACTGTTTCAATGTCAAAAGTCCCCTGGATCATCGGGGTTTGTATACTACCTATCAATTCGAAAGCCAGATTCTTACCTACCTTAAACGTGTTATCCAGCGAACTGTTGAACATCCATTTCCTCCGGTTAAACGGGATATCAAAAAGTCATCGCAACGCTAGTGAACTTGCATACCGACCAAAGTGAGTCGTGAATCCAGCCAATTTCCGGCTTTAAAAGGGTAAGATGACGTTTGTCCCCCACATCTGCATATAGTTCCAGTTCGTATTCTTATAAATCAATGCCAAACGGTCAGTCGATTGATAGCCCGTCTGTACGAAAAAGTCAGACGTATGCATGAAGAACAGACCGAAAATATACTTTTTGCTTCCATATATAATTGCCGTTCAAATTATAGGCTGTCGAAGGTTTCAATCCCGGCGTCCCCCAAAGCTCGGTATATCCGTTCAGATGACTGACGGAAGACTGCATATCCCAATACCCCGGATAAGTCTTATCCGTCGATAACGAAAACTGGAATAAATGTTCGGAAGATTTTACATACGTCAAAGATGCTTGCGGATAGACAGCCCACTTACGATAATTGCCGATGGTATAATATTCACCTGTAGCAGAGATAGAAACCGATGTACCAGTCGCATAGTTCTTGCTCAAGGAAACATAGACATTGGCAGTCTGCTCACGAAGCCGGGAATCCGTATTTTCGGTCGGGATATCACCTGTAACCTTATCATAGGTCTGAAAGTCACGGTCTTTTGCAAATCGGTAAGACATACCGTACCCCAAATCCCATTCTTTAGCCAAAGAACGCTTCCGGTCAACATAAATAGAATAACGGTCTATCTTTTGACCACCGATTATAGAGAAACCGCTTTGAGCACCATCCGCATAATCCGCAAACAAAGTTTGGTTATTATCTGACGTATAATGCGTGTAATCTCCGCCGACATCAAATCCAGATCCGGAATGATATTGCAAAGTGACATTGTGCATACGGGTTTCGACATATTTGTCAACATTGCTTGCCTGATAATTACCGGAAGTCAGGCTATTGCTATGCTGCTCAGGTGTAAAACTGCTGGTATAAGCGAGATTAAAATGATCTTCATCATCCAAATTATCTTACATGATATTCGGGAGGCGCACTGTACATGACTTCCGCCTTTTCCACTCTATCCAACGGAGTATTGCGCAAAAGCGTCTCAAGTTGTCCGGCGTCCATTGTTGTCGGTTTTCCATTCAAGACGACTGTCAAATTTCCCGTACCTGCCAAAGTTAATACACCTTTAGTCTCTTTTTACACCGGGGAGTTTAGTCAGAGCCTCGTATGCATTGTTCACCACCCCGTCGCCGGCAAGAACGGACAGATCATATCCCAAACGCCCTTCTTCCACCTTCACAAAAGGACGCTCCGCTTTTACCACGACCTCATCCAAAGCATAATCCTGCGGATCAAGTTGAATGACACCGACATCTCTGCCCTTTCCCTCGATTTCCTTAGTCCTGTACAAGAGATGCTGCACGATCAAGCGGTATTCTTCAGGCTGGCTATCCAACACAAAAGTTCCGTCTACATTTGAAATAGAAGCGTTTATATAAGTAGAATCTATTGCCTGCAAAACGATGGTTGCACCATCTACCGGTTGTTTTTATTGTCTATGACCTTTCCTATAATGTTCTGTGCCTGCAAAGAGGTAATAAAGAATAATAGTAAAATACCGATTCCGATTTTCATATAATATAAAGTTTGTATTAATTTCCACACACCCTAAACAAGGGTTATTCATCATGCTCCCGGACATAATTAGCTGTCCATCATTTTCTAATACGCCGTAAACATACAAAATTAATCGAAAAGAATAGCAAAGCATGATTCCCATTTCATTAGAAAAGGTTCAGAAAGATTTGCTACTTTTGTCCCCTCATTTCAACAGACAGTGAATTTACATGAAGGTAAAAGGATTTTTGTACGGACTTATCGCATCCGCCACATTCGGATTGATTCCTCTTTTTTCCATTCCGGCGCTTGAAAACGGCGTAGGTTTGGATTCGTTGCTGTTCTACCGTTTTTCCTTAGCATCCGTACTGGTTGCCGTACTGATGTGGGTGAAAAAGATTCCGTTCGATATACAGAAAAGCGAATTCGGGATCGCTTTTATTTTAGGTACACTTTATGCCATCACGGCGCTTTGGCTGACGGAGGCTTATCTTTATATTCCGAGCGGGGTGGCGACAACGATCCATTTCCTTTATCCGGTGGTAGTCAGCCTGATCATGTTTGTATTTTACAAGGACAAGCTGACAATGCCGATACTGCTGGCAATGGCGATGGCGGTAAGCGGTGTCTATATGTTGAGCGGAGGAAATACGCCGGGAGGTTCTATCAATATAAAAGGATTAATGTTGGTATTGGCTACAGTGATTGCCTATGCAGCCTACATCGTAGGTATGAACCGAAGCCGGATCGCCAGGCTCGACAGCTTGAAAGCCACTTTCTATATTCTGCTTTCCGGAGCGATTGTCTTTCTGGTAAATCTGGCGATAAAGGAGATTTTCCCGACCCGATGCCGAATCTGGCCACAACGATAGACGTGCTGATGGTTGCTTTCCTCCCGACGTTGGTATCCGACCTTACACTGATACTGGCCATTCGTTATATAGGTTCGACAACGACTGCGATCTTGGGATGCATGGAGCCGCTTACCGCCGTATGCATGGGCGTCCTTTTCTTAGGCGAGCATCTGCAACCGATGCAGATCGGAGGAATAGTAGTAGTGCTATCAGCAGTCTGCATCGTGATATCAGGCAGTTATATCAGGAAATGGGTGCGGGATATCCGACTTTTATTTATGCACCGGATATAAATGACGAGATATTTACATAATAAAACAATATATTCACAAATATGCATATCATCTTATCTCCAGCCAAGACAATGGCTGGAACATCCAAAATAAAAGCGCCTGCAGGTACAACGCCCCGATTCAACCAGGAAGCAATCGAGATCGCATTGCACATGGCTCAATATCCCGCCGAAGAATTAGGCAGGATGTTAAAGCTCAGTCCCAAGCTGATGATGGAAAGTTACCATCGTTTTCAGAATTTCCATTCTGCGGAAGAAGAACCGCTACAAGCTTTATTGGCTTATACGGGTGTCGTATTCAAGAATATCAATCCCAAAGATTTTACAGAGGCGGACTTCCGCTTTGCCCAGGATCATTTGCGGCTCGTTTCCATTTGTTATGGTCTCCTTCGCCCGCTGGACCTGATCAAACCTTACCGGATGGAATATGATGTGAAACTGCCCGAATTAGAGAAGGGAATATGTATATTTACTGGCGTGCCCGTCAAACAGAACCGCTTATTGAAGAAGTGAAAGCCGACGATAACCTGCTGATCAACCTGGGGAGCATGGACCTACAACCATCATTCGACTGGAAAAAGGTAGAACAATTTGTCCGTGTAATAACACCGGATTTTAAAGTCTGGAAAAACGGGAAAGCTGAAACAATCGTAATCTACGCCAAGATGGCACGTGGACAAATGACCCGTTACATCGTTAAAAACCGGATTACCAATCCGGATGCATTAAAAGATTTTACTTGGGAAGGATTCCGGTACAGAGAAGATATCTCCTCCGAAAACAACTGGATTTTCTTGCAGGATTAAGAGATCCTTGCAATAAACCGACAGTATCGTCCGTTTATACAAAGGAATTTTTAATTAGAAATGAAATGAGAAAAACCTTTAATCTTTTATTCATATGTCTGATAGCCTTATACGGATGGATCGGATATCAAGTGATCCATACTACCGATTTGCCTCAATGTCAACCGGAAGGAAGTCTGTCCGATGTCGCCGAGGAGGTGATCGCCATCCCTTTGAAAACAAACGGACATTGTTCTTTGAACAAGATTAAAATGATCAAGCGCGACCGGGAAGACATCTTCCTTGTCAGCGATCGTCAACTTTATCATTTCAACAGTTCCGGTCAATTTCTCGGACAAATAACGGCACATCTGCCAGGAACGAGACAGCCAGTCGAACTGGTTGACTATGCGGTCGATCCTGTCCACGACCGGCTGGTCGTGATCGGCACCGGACATGAGGTATACTATTATGATTACGACGGGCAACTCCTTTTTTCAGAGTATCCTCCCTCAAGATGCTTCATGGAAAACTTTCGGGCATATGGCTTATTATAACAACCATCTGTGGACAACAATAGACTTGGTTAATTCAGAAAACAAGCAAGCTCCGTCAATCGAACAATGGCTCTATAAATTTGATCTCTACTTTAATGAAGTCGGGAAGCGCAAACTGGATGTTGCCGATTTGGGAAGAATGGATATCAATTACAAGACAGGTACCGAAATAGCCGTCAAGGACGGGCACGTTTATGTACAAGCTCCATCCTTACAGCCAGCCCATATCTTAAACGACACGCTCTATCTCATCAATAGCAACCAGTTGGCCATCACTGAGGACTACGCAAAAATTCTTCCTTTACAGATCGGGACACGTTTTTTAATCTCAACACACTACGATCCTACTCTACCGGAACGTAGCTATACATTTTGTTACGACCAACGAAGAACAAAAGCCTATCACGTGCAAGGAGGATTGGATGACAACTTTTACAAGACAGGCAAGATTCTCGAACTTCAATCCATAGACCTTCAAAGCAACACCTACTGTTATTATAAAAGCGGCAAAGAACTTGCCTACTCTTTTCCTGACCTGACAAACAAAGACAACCCAGTCTTATTTATAGTAAAATGAAAGCCTGACTCCCCCACAGCCAGGCTTTCATTTAATATATATATTTACGTACGATTAGAAAATCCGTCCACACAGACGTATCTTCATAACCGGATAAACAGTGAGCTTATCCATGATTTTCGAAAACGTATCGTCCGGATCGACTTCATCCAACAAATTGTTGACATTACCATAGTCCGTATAAACATCCGGTTTGCCGTGGAACTGGACTCCCAGCTCGAACATTACACCAAGCCGTTTCTTCGGTACGGCACGGCCGAACCCCAAACCCACATACGGACGGAAATTCCGAAACTTTCAAGCCACCTGACACATTACCGTTTTTGTCTACCGGAATCGTATAATCGCCGATAACAATACCGGCCTTACCGGCTTCGGCTACCAATTCCTTCAATTCATCACTATGCCCATTTATTTTTAATAAAGTTCCCCCGCCAAAGTAAGCACCAGCAGTCAAAAAAGAAAGAACTTTTTAAACGGATAATAATTCACAAGTAATTCGCCGGAAACACGCTTGATACTTCCCTCCATACCAATCGTAGAGGGAACACTCACGCCTTCCATAGCCTCCACATCAACATCTACATCCGTACTCATGCTGAAATTTGGCATAATGGAAAAACCACCACGTAAATCAAAGTGAGATGTGATGGGAGTTGCCACATTCACGTCGATACCGGTAGTACCGACGCCCACACCTACTGCCAAAGAATTAAACACACCCAATTCTTTCTGGGCCATAACATCACTCACAATTACGCCTGATAAGGCTAACGAAATAACACAAAGTAGAGTTCTAAAACCTTTCATAACCACTAAAAAATGTATTTGTATTGAAATAAAGTACAGCAAAGAAAAGAAGATTTTTTGATATAAATACTGATATAGAATAAAAAAGAGAGTACAAGGTTATAGTCCTTGTACTCTCTTTTTATTCTATAACAAATACGAACTTATTCTTCGTCTCCGTTTTCGTCTTCCTTCATATTGTGGAACACATTCTGAACGTCTTCGTCCTCTTCCAACTTTTCAATCAATTTTTCAATCGATTCACGCTGCTCGGGAGTCACTTCTTTCACATCGTTCGGAATACGGACAAATTCGCTACTGGTGATTTCATATCCATTCTCTTCCAGATATTTCTGAATAGCCGAATTCTGGGCAAATTCACCATAGAGAACCACTTCGTCTTCATCTTCATCCACTTCATCGACTCCATAGTCTATCAGCTCCAACTCAAGATCTTCCAACGACATGCCATCCTTTTTTTGCAATATGGAAAACACATTTATGCTCGAACAGGAACTCCAAACTGCCGGATGTACCCAAAGAACCACCGTTCTTGTTGAAATAACTACGTACATTTGCTACAGTACGAGTCGTATTGTCTGTCGCAGTTTCCACAAAATAGCAATACCGAAAGGACCATATCCCTCGTAGTTCATTTCTTTATAATCGGTAAAATCCTTAGAGACAGCCCGCTTGATAGCACGTTCGACATTATCTTTCGGCATGTTCTCTTTTTTAGCAGTCTGCATCAATACACGCAAACGCGGATTGTTTTCAGGTTCCGGTCCACCTTGTTTTGCAGCTATCGTAATTTCTTTACCCAACTTAGTAAATACACGGGCCATATTACCCCAACGCTTAAACTTTCTCGCTTTACGAAACTCAAACGCTCTTCCCATAATTTATGATCTTATGATTTATGATTTATGTTTTTTATCCTCTCAATTGTGCACCTAACTTCTGTTCCAAATTTGTCTGGATCTTTTTCATGATAGCATCGATCTGCTTATCATTCAAAGTCTTTCCTTCATCCTGCAAATAGAAGCTGACTGCATATGATTTCTTACCAGCCGGCAGATTCTTTCCTTCGTATACATCAAACAAAGCAACGTCTTTCAACAGTTTACGTTCACTTTCCGTTGCGATCTTTTCTATTTCGGCAAATTGAACATTCTTCTCTAACAACAGGGCTAGATCTCGTTTCACTGCCGGGAACTTGGAAATTTCAGAGAAGGTAACCTTGCTCTTCTTGATTTCCTTCATCAACAATGTCCAGGAAAGTTCCGCATAATAGACATCCGTTTCAATATCCAATTCCTTACAGATCTTCGGGCTGACGATACCCATCGTACCTAACTGGCGCCCGGACGAAGTCGTAATGCTCAAACCTGCCGAATAGATATCGTTAGCCAGATTACCAAAAATGACCTTCTGCAAATTCACACCGAGACGAACCAAGATGTTTTCCACATATGCCTTCAATTCATAAACAGAAGACTTTTCATTCGGATGCGCCCAGTTGTTATCCACACGGCTGCCGCTTACCCACAAGCCCAAACGATAATCTTCCGAGAATTCAGCTAATGTTTCACCTTCCTTCTTATGGTCGATATTGTAATCATAGCAATTTCCGAATTCGAAGAAGCGGATATTGCCATTTTTGCGTTTCGCATTATGTTCAACACTTTCCAAGCCTCCGAACAACAACGTCTGGCGCATGCAATTCAGATCTGCACTCAACGGATTCATCAACATCACACAGTGAGAAACCGGGTAAGTGGAAAGATTGTCATAGTAGGCCGAGCGTGTCAGCGAGTTATTCAGGATCTCGTTGAAACCGCAACCGCAAAGTTGTTCGGAAATCAGGTTCTGCAATTTATAACTGCGGTCAGTCGGAGTCTGATAGCTCAGATTAGACTTTACATTGTCACTGAATTCCACATTATTATATCCGTAAATACGGAGAATATCCTCGATCACGTCGACATCGCGCTGTACATCAATACGATATACAGGCACATCAATCACCAAACCTTCGGCAGTTTCGGAAACGATCTTCATTTCCAAGCTTTCCAGAATGCTCTTGACCGTTTCAACCGGAATCACCTTGCCGATCAATGTATTGACCTTATCGTAAGTCAGTTCCACACGATAGGGGGGCAACCGGAACCGGATAAATATCCTGGATAGCACCCGTAATCGTTCCGCCTGCCACTTCCTGAATCAACAGAGCGGCACGCTTCATCACTTCGACCGTCTGATTCGGATCCAAGCCGCGTTCATAGCGGAAAGAAGCATCCGTATTCAGACCGAAGCGACGGGCTGTCTTACGGATCCAAGTCGGATGGAAAGTGGCCGATTCCAGGAATACATTCTTAGTCTGTTCCGTCACACCGGAATCGAGTCCGCCAAATACACCGGCGATACACATCGGCTCTTCCACATTGCAAATCATCAGATCACGGTCGGTCAACGTACGTTCCACACCATCGAGCGTCACAAACTTGGCACCTTCCGTCGCCGAGCGTACCACGACTTTATTACCTTTGATCTTATCGGCATCGAAAGAGTGCAAAGGCTGTCCTACGCCGTGCAAGATATAGTTCGTGATATCCACCACGTTATTAATGGGACGCAGGCCGATCACCTTCAAACGGTTCTGCAACCATTCCGGACTTTCCTTTACAGTTACATTTTTAATCGTAATACCTGAATAGCGCAGACAGGCTTTTTATTTTCAACGACAACTTCGATAGCCGGAACTTCATCATCAATCTTGAAAGCATCCACACTCGGACGTTTCAAGTTGGCAGGCTTACCGTTCTGTTTCAGGTAAGCGGCTAGGTCGCGAGCTACACCGAAATGAGAAGTGGCATCCACACGGTTCGGCGTGATATCAACTTCCAGCACATAATCGCTCTTCACATTATAATATTCTTTGGCCGGAGTACCGACTACCGCATCGGCCGGCAGTACGATTATACCTGCATGATCTGTTCCAATACCGATTTCATCTTCAGCACAAATCATACCGTTCGATTCAACGCCACGGATTTTAGAGCGCTTGATCGTAAAGCACTCATCACCATCATACAATTTAGTACCGTTTACAGCAACAACCACTTTCTGTCCGGCAGCTACATTCGGCGCACCACAAACAATCTGCAAGGGTTCCGCGCCGCCAACATTCACGGTTGTAATGTGCAAGTGATCGGAATACGGATGTTCTTCGCAAGTAAGAACTTCACCGATGACAAGTCCTTCAATCCACCTTTGATGGTTTGAACTTCTTCTACCCCTCCGGTTTCCAAACCAATAGAGGTAAGTGCTGCTGCTACTTCATCAGGCTGTAAATCAAAATCAAGATAATCTTTCAGCCAATTGTAAGATATATTCATCGCTTTAAAATTTATTCAGTAAAGAGACGGGGCCGTCCGGCCTACGCCAAATTGACGGACAAAAGTACAAATAATTATTCAAATATGATAGTTTCAAGTAGTTTCTTCAGGGCAACCGCACCAAAACCGTGATCAAATATCATTGACAATAGTTATTTATGCATTCTTGATTCATAATGGCCATCTACAAGTATAAGGAACTGTTTGTGTTTAAAAAGCAGGTATTCCACTGGATTATAATCAGAAACAGTGCATAAAATCTCCTCAAACAAGGCAGATAAACAGCTCCACATCCCCGTTTCGGTTTCACGTAGACCCGGGTCTCCACCTCCTCCACACCCGGATCTCCCATACCCTTCCACCCGGGTCTGAAGAAACTTTTCAAGTTGTTTTCACCAAAAAAGTAGCTTGTCTTCATGAAAAAACGAGCCTCTTTAATCTATTTTGTATCAGCTTCAGAACACATCTGACATTTAATAAAATATTGATATATAACACATTATCACTTTTACCCATGATAGTTATGATAGATAAATGATAGTTAAAAGCAAGAACTATCATAGAATAACACACTGTTTTACAAGCATATAAATTCATTTATGATAGTATGATAGTTGTTTTGCAAAAACTAAAAATCCATGCTTACAAAACTTTATTTTGCAGACTTTGGGAAATCTCCTACATTTGCACCATAAATCTGAAATAAAATATGATGCGCATTGATATACTGACCGTACTTCCCGAGATGATCGAAGGAATGGTAAACTGTTCCATTGTGAAACGGGCACAAGACAAAGGTTTGGCTGAAATACATTTACACAATCTGCGGGATTACACGACCAACAAATGGCGGCGTGTGGATGATTATCCTTTCGGGGTGAAGCCGGCATGGTTATGCAGATCGAACCTATCGACCGGGCCCTCTCGGCTTTGAAAAGCGAGAGGGATTATGATGAAGTTATTTACACATCGCCAGATGGGGAAACCTTCAACCAGCCGATGGCAAACAGCATGTCGATGCTGAACAATCTGATCATCCTTTGCGGACATTACAAAGGAATCGACTACCGCATCCGCGAACATTTGATAACAAAGGAAATATCTGTTGGTGATTATGTCCTGACAGGAGGCGAGTTGGCTGCTGCCATCATCACAGATGCCGTCGTACGTCTTATTCCCGGAGCAATCGGCGACGAGCAAAGTGCCCTCTCCGACTCGTTCCAGGATAATTTGCTAGCTCCCCCAGTCTATACCCGGCCTGCCGATTACAACGGCTGGAAAGTTCCCGACGTCCTTCTGTCCGGGCACCAACGCAAAATTGAAGAATGGCGTCTCGGGCAAGCTCAAGAAAGGACAGCCCGGCTACGCCCCGATTTATTGAAGTAAATTGTCCTACTTCTGCTCTACCACGAAATTATAGATAAACTCATATTCATACGTGTTATTTTCCGCAGTTGCACCATTCACGGGATTGATCTTTTCTTCAATCGTCATGCCTGTGATATAATCGCCGGTCAACGTATAGCGGAATGTATATTCGGCGCAAATATCCGTTGCATCGGAGACTTTATACCAATAGGCACGGGTTGGCAGATTCTGATTCATCTTCCCATAGAGCAGGTTCAACGGAGAAATCACATCAAAGCCGACCGGTTGAAATGAATTGACAACTCGGAACGGAAAGTTCTCTGGACGTAATTGAGAATTATATTCATATGTAATCTCTTTCTGTGGCAGATAAGCATAATGCACCGCATTTCCATTTTCCCACGAATAGCGATCCACCTCACCTAGTTCTCTTACCTGATAACCCGAACCGTCCTCATTCGGCCACTGGATAATCTGCGAAACTGATTTCAGCCAATTAGAACTATAGGTGTACCTGTTTTCTACAGCCGTATACACAGCATTACTCATATACTTGTTTTCAGATTTTTCTTCCTTGGCCGCAATCATATTTCCGCTTAGCGTGTAAACCGTATGGACAAAGGGATTAGTCGGAGAACCATCGATCATCTTCACGCCACTTACGGAAATCGTCTTGTCTACAATAATATAATTATCAGTAAACTGATTTCCTTCCGTATTTAATATAATCCGATTGATTTGCTTGTCCTGGTCATAAGTGATATTCGCGTTAAAAAAGCATTTCCGTTTTTCGTACATGTAACACTCGTCAGCTTGTTCAACTCAGGAATAAACGGCTTATCATCATCTCCACAAGACATAAGACCTGCCACCATCAAAAGCACACTTAAAAATTTCTTCATCTCTCTTTCTTTTTATTATTCGATCTTACAAAAATAGGACATTTGCTAAAATAACGGACGAAGTAACCTATTTTAAGTAATTCTACTTGAAGAAATGCAAGTAAACCATTAGCTTTGCAATATAATTTATCATAATAAATGGCTAATAACAAACATCTTACAATAAGATAAAACGTAAAGCATACAATATCTAAAATTTAATAACATGAGAATGAAACATCTGACGGTAGCAGCACTAACATTATTGCTGTCTGTTTCTTGTAGCCAAAGACAAGAAGATTATCCGTTTCGCAATCCTGATCTCCCTATCGACGAACGCATAGACGACCTCTTGAAACGTCTGACTGCCGAAGAGAAGATCGGGCAAATGATGAATACGACTCCGGCAATCGAACGCCTCGGTATACCCGAATACGATTGGTGGAACGAAGCCTTGCACGGTGTCGCACGTGCCGGAAAAGCGACTGTTTTCCCACAGGCTATCGCGATGGCGGCTACTTTCGACGACGACGCACTGTACGAAACATTTACGATGGTGAGCGACGAAGCTCGCGCCAAATACCATCAGTATCAAAAAATAAAGAATATGACCGCTACAAAGGCTTGACCTTTTGGACGCCGAATATCAATATCTTCCGTGATCCCCGCTGGGGCCGTGGCATGGAAACCTATGGAGAAGATCCGTACTTGACAGAACGGATGGGGGTTGCCGTAGTGAAAGGCTTGCAGGGAGACGATCCGAAATACTTTAAGACACATGCTTACGCCAAGCATTATGCAGTCCATAGCGGACCGGAATGGAACCGTCACGAATTTGACGTCACAGTGACGCCCCGTGATTTATGGCAAACCTACCTGCCAGCTTTCGAGGCTTTGGTAAAAAGGAAATGTACAGGAAGTCATGTGCGCCTACAATCGCTATCAAGGCAAACCCTGCTGTAGTAGCGACAAACTGCTCATCGACATCCTTCGGAATAGTTGGGGATATGAAAACATCATCCTTTCCGACTGCGGTGCGATCAACGACTTCTGGCAACGGGACGAACGCACGCCTCGCCACGAAACACATCCCGATGCGGAAAGCGCTTCTGCAGATGCTGTCCTGAACGGGACTGACCTGGAATGCGGCAACAGCTATAAAGCTTTGATCAAAGCTTTAAAGGAGGGAAAGATATCCGAAAATGATCTGGACGTATCCCTACGCCGCCTGCTGAAAGGTCGTTTTGAATTAGGCATGTTCGATCCGGACGAGCGGGTTCCTTATGCTCAAATCCCATACAACGTGGTGGAAAGCCCCGAACATGTGGCACAAGCACTCGAAATGGCGCATAAGAGTATGGTGCTGCTGAAGAACAAGAATAACACACTTCCACTGAGTAAAACGATCCGGAAAATTGCAGTTGTCGGTCCGAATGCCGCCGACTCGACCATGCTTTGGGCGAACTACAACGGCTTCCCGACGCATACCGTAACAATATTGGAAGGTATCCGCAACAAAGTGCCCGATACAGAAGTAATCTACGAATTAGGATGTAATCATGCGGCTGACTTCGTAATACAAGACTTGGGCAACCACATCACCTCCCCTGCCGGACAGGGATTCGCCTCCGAATTCTACAACAATACGGAATTCAAGGGAGAAGCCGTTTATAAAGGTTTAGCAAGCCAATTACATTATACGACAGGCGGAAACACGCAGTTCGCACCGAATGTAAACCTGACAAACTTCACAGCACGTTTTACCGGCGAGTTTGAAGCACCAGAAACGGAACAGGTTGAGATCAAGTTGTCAGGAAACGACGCCTTCCGCCTCTTTATCGGAGATGAAAAAAGTAGCCGAAGTTTGGGAAAACGAATACGGGGCAGAAAAGACGTATATGCTGAATGCGGAAAAAGGAAAGAAATATCCTGTCAAGATCGAATATATGCAACGCACGGGTAGCGCTGACCTCAACTTCCAGATCGGTACGCGTCGACCTGTCGATTATGCCGCCACTGCCGCTAAAGTCAAAGATGCAGATGTGATTGTCTATGTCGGAGGTATTTCGCCTCGCTTGGAAGGTGAAGAAATGCCGGTCAACGTGGAAGGTTTCAAGAAAGGAGACCGCACCAATATCGAGATACCGAAAGTACAACAAGAAATGGTAAAAAAGCACTGAAAGCAACGGGTAAACCGGTTGTCTACGTGCTTTGTACGGGTAGTGCCCTGGCTTTAAACTGGGAAGACGCCAACATCGACGCCATTCTGAATGCCTGGTATGGCGGACAAGAAGCCGGGACAGCGGTTGCCGACATCCTGTTTGGCGACTACAATCCGTCAGGTCGCTTGCCAGTCACATTCTATAAATCGATCGACCAGTTGCCGGACTTTGAAGATTACAGCATGAAAGGCCGTACCTATCGTTATATGACCGAAACACCACTTTATCCGTTCGGATACGGCTTGAGCTACACGAACTTTGCCTATCGGAATGCGAAGCTGTCTTCTGGCAAGATTACCAAAGACCAATCTGTCACACTGACGTTCGACATTGCCAACACCGGCAAAATGGATGGTGACGAAGTCGCACAAATCTACATCAAAAATCCGAACGATCCGGAAGGGCCGATCAAAGCGCTGAAGGCTTTCTTGCGTGTACACGTAAAAGCTGGCGACAGCCAGGAAGTCAACATCGAGCTGACACCCGAAGCATTCCACTCTTTTAACGACAATACACAAACGATGGAAGTCCGTCCCGGAAAATATCAGATACTTTACGGCGGTTCATCAGACGAAAAAGCCTTAGAGAGATTAGAGTTGACAATCGAATAAAAACAAATGCCGCAGGTCTCCGGATAATCCGGAAAAACCTGCGGCATTCTATCTATTCCATAACCCTATGCATTACGCCTCCTAACCCATAAGATTAAAGGGCGTAACCCTATGGATCTCATCCAATATACGTCTCCATAAATTTGGCACCCGGAACCGGTGAAATCGTCACGACATCCGTATCTGCCGGAATCAGGACCGTTTGTCCTTGGTGAATATAAATTTCATTGCCTTTATTGTCACGGATAGAAGCTTTACCCTCCATACAAATATAAACGACGAAAGAATCCAGTTCGGAGAAATCACGAACCATGATCGTATCGACATCCAGCAAATTCGTTGTAAAATACTTGCAGGCTGCAAGCTCTACAGTCGCATTCGTATGAGCTTTGTAATGGGTGCGGTAGTCCGGATACAAGGTATAGTCGATCGCATCCTTTGCCAGTTCGGTATGCAATTCACGCCCTTTGCCATCCGGTCCCTTACGGTCATAATCATATATACGATAGGTGATATTGCTCGTCTGCTGGATTTCAGCAATAAAGCAACCGGCTCCGATAGCGTGTACACGGCCCGCGGGCAGGAAGAATACATCGCCAGGATTCACCTCGTATCGTTGTAACACATCCATGATCGTATTATCCTCGACACGTTTCACGTATTCATCCGCATTGATCTGCTTTGAAAAGCCTGAATATAAGCCGGCACCTTTGGCTGCATTGATCACATACCACATTTCTGTCTTGCCAAAAGAATTATGGCGTTTCTTTGCCAATTCATCATCCGGATGAACCTGAATAGACAAATTATCACGTGCATCGATAAACTTGATCAACAAAGGGAATATGGAACCAAATTGTTCGACCACCTTTTCCCCCTAACAGTTGCTTGCCATATGTACGGATCAGTTCATCTAGCGTTTTACCTTCAAGTGCACCATTATCTACAACAGAATAATTGCCCTCTACATGTGAAAGTTCCCAACTTTCGCCAATACCTTCCTGCACCGGAGTGATGCCCTTAAACGGGCAAATGTCAGAGCCTCCCCAGATAATCTTCTTGAGGATAGGCTTAAATGTCATTGGATATAACATATTTGATTTTTGATTTATCAGATTTATAATTTATGATTTATGATTTACGCATTGACCACAAATCATAAATTATAAATCACAAATTATTTCGCTTTCTTTACTTTCTTCAATACAACAGCGCTGCGTGCCGGAATGTATAATTTGAGCCATTCTTTTTTCTCTTTTTTATACAATGGATCGAATTGCGTGAAATGATGAATGGTATCATCCGCGAGCCCGAAGCCACCGAATCGGTTAGCATCGGTATTCAGAACCACCTCATATTCACCCTTAGGCACAAGGAAACCGTAATCGGCAAACGATTTTGTCGGATTGAAATTGAATACGAACACCAAGTCTTTTTCGCATATAAGCCAAAATCTGATCCCCATCGTTATCCCAGACTTTCTGTATCGGAGTGGACTGGAAGTTCTTCACGCTACGGATCAATTCCAACATTTCACGATCGAAATCGCCTAAGAAATGATATTTCAAATCCATATTATCGACCAAATCCCATTGGCGGCGTGCATACTTATGCGACCAGCCATTTCCTTCACGCGGGAAATCGATCCATTCCGGATGGCCAAATTCATTCCCCATAAAGTTCAGATAACCGCCGTTGATGGTGGAGGCCGTGACCAGACGGATCATTTTATGCAAAGCTACACCCCGTTCCACCATAAAATTGTGATCATCTTTCTGCATATGCCAATACATGTCGGCATCGATAAGACGGAAAATGATCGTCTTGTCACCCACCAACGCCTGGTCATGACTTTCCGCATAGCTGATTGTCTTTTTCGTCAGCACGGCGGTTCGTCGTCTCCCACCAGATGGAAGAAGGATGCCAGTCTTCGTCTTTCTTTTCTTTGATTGTCTTGATCCAGTAATCGGGGATATTCATTGCCATACGGTAGTCGAAGCCATAACCGCCATCTTCATATTTGGTAGCCAATCCGGGCATTCCGCTTACTTCTTCGGCAATCGTAATCGCATTCTTATTGACTTCATGGATAAGCTTATTAGCCAACGTCAGATACGCAATAGCATCACCATCCTGATGACCGTTAAAATAATCAGCATAATTACAAAATGCTTCGCCCAGTCCGTGACTGTAATAAAGCATCGAGGTCACGCCATCAAAACGGAAACCGTCGAATTTATACTCGTCCAGCCAGAATTTGCAGTTCGACAACAAAAATGAAGCACTTCATTCTTTCCATAGTCGAAACAAAGGGAATCCCATGCCGGATGCTCGCGACGGGCACCGCCCAGAAAATATTGCGTGTAAGATCCATCGAAACGTCCGAGGCCTTCTACTTCGTTCTTGACAGCATGACTATGTACGATATCCATAATCACAGCAATCCCCATACTATGAGCCTCGTCTATCAACTGTTTCAGTTCTTCCGGCGTACCAAAACGGGAAGATGCGGCAAAAAAAACTGCTGACATGATAACCGAACGAACCATAATAAGGATGTTCCTGGATAGCCATAATCTGAATGGCATTATATCCTTCCTTCGCAATACGGGGCAGCACCATACGACGGAATTCGTCGTAACTGCCGACTTTCTCTTCATTCGAAGCCATACCGATATGACATTCATAAATCAGCAATGGAGAGACATTAGGCTTAAACCGTTTATGCTTGAACACATAAGGTTTCTCCGGATTCCATACTTGCGCGCTGAAAATTTTGGTATTTTCATCCTGAACGACACGCCGTATCCATGCAGGAATACGTTCCCCGCAGCCTCCTTCCCACTCGACTAGGAGTTTGAACAGGTCTTCATGACGCAGCAAACCTTCAGCAAGCGCAATCTCCCAAATGCCATTGCCCAACCGTTGCAACTTATACCGATCGTCCTTCTTCCATTCGTTGAAAGTCCCAATCATATATATAGCAGTAGCATTGGGTGCCCACTCACGAAAAACCCATCCACTCTTTGTCTTATGCAATCCGAAGTAGAGATACCCGGAAGCCATTTCCGACAACGTCTGTCTGCCGTTACCGGTCAGGTTCTTCTCTTTGTTTACCACGTATTGGTACCGTCCTTCTATTGCCTCCTTATAGGGGGCCAGCCAAGGGTCATTCTTTATTAGATTTAGCGACTCCATGATTTTTTGAGATTGGTTTCGCACAAAGATAGAAGAAAAAACTCACATATAAATAAAAAGTCCGTTGCAAATGCATAGGCTTAAATCAATTATCCGAAGAACTCCGTTTGTTCTTATTCAAAATCAATGTCGACGGCATCTTTTGAAGGGCCTCTTTACGGTGTTCGGATACGTCGTTCCAAGTGTTGTAGCCGATCAGCATGAAGTTATAGCTATTGAACAATCCCGGCGTCAGGTCTTTATCCGGTAACAGCTGGGTTTGTGGGATGGACGAGACGAAATCCCAAAGCTCTTTGAGAATTTGATCATGTCCGGGTGTTGTGGTGGACATCTTGGCTACAATACCGACAGAACCGTGAGTCGCTTTCAGCAATGTCCTTGTGTAGTCGAGCAGAAAGAGATCTTCTTCGGAACTGATAACCACCAACGTATTAGTGGCCTTCACGAAATTTCGGTTAATAAATACACCGACGTCGCAATTACTGCGGGCAATAAACATCTTAGTCTTATCTTTCAGCAACGCACCAGGATAAAACCAGGATTCGGGAGCTTTGAAGCGTTTGAAATAACGGTTATAGAAGGAAGTACGGTAACGGGTAGCCGCGATATCGTCCGGCGAGTCGCTCATGGAGATGCCGGAACCGACCAGCAGGAAGTCAAATCCTTCGTTATTGACGATGTCGCAAATATCCTGTCCGGCGTTATTCGAAACCTCATAGCGTGTATGGATGTGCATACCTAATTTTTTGGCTCCATACAAGATCGGTCCGAAACTCACTTCCTCAAAATTATCCGTATGTAACGGATTGACATCGGACCCGACGGTCAGGTGTAGCGCCGTCAAATCCAGTTTGTTCTTTCCACGGGCAAACATCTGGTGAGCCACATCAAGCATAATCTGTCCGTTTCCGGCACGTCCGAATGAAAGGAGAACCTTAAATATCCCGTCGGCCGGTTCCACACAAACCTGATGTTCCTTAATCTTTTCACGTGTCTTGAAACACAATTTAATGAAAGAAACCAACGGGATTGTCATAAAGGTCGTGACCAGGGTCATCAAAACCAACATGACGAAAATAGAAGGCGGCAATATCTTCATCTCATAACCGATCGTCAACACGACCAGCTCCATCAGACCGCGTGTATTCATTAAAGCCCCAATGTAAAAACTGTCTTTCCCGCCTTCACCGACAAAACGAGCGGAAAACAAAGCACCCCGAACTTACCGATAATAGCCACTACGATGAAGATTCCACACATGACCCAAAGTTCCGGTGTGTTCAGCAGACCGATCTCCGTACGCAGTCCGGTCGAAACGAAAAAAAGCGGCAGGAAGAGCGCCAATGATACGTCTTCCACCTTTTCCGTCATGATCTTGCGGAATTTGATGTTCCCTGGCATGACCACGCCTGCAATAAAGGCGCCGAAAAGAGCATGCAACCCTAATATCTCGGTAAAATAGGAGGATACGATCAGTAACAGGAACATCAGGGCCACCAGTGCTTTGTCAATCACTTCTTTATTATGGTATATATGCCCGATCATCCGTAAGAAAGGACGAACAGCAAGAAACATAAAAAGAATGTACAGAATGGAGAATAATATATTGTAAACGGCACTCAGCATACTACCCGCCTGAGCGATGGCAATCACGACGGCCAACAGGCACCAGGCAGTAATGTCTCCGTTGGCAGCACTTGCCAATGAGATAGTTCCCAAATGTGTTTTGGTCAACCCTTTTCCTGGATAATCCGGGCCAAAACGGGAAATGCCGTGATACTCATGGCGATCCCGATAAATAGAGCGAACGACAGGAATGGTGTTCCTTTATGAGCATAAGATCCATAGACATAATAAGCAGTCAGCATACCGAAGAAAAACGGCACGATCGTACTGGTATGGCTGATCAGGATAGTTTCCTTCAATTTTTTACGAACTTCGCCGATATCCAGTTCCATACCGATGGCAAACATGAAAAGGATAAGACCGAATTGGCTTAATATGGTGATATTACCTAATGACTCGAGTGGAAAAAGAAACGCAGATACACCCGGCAAAAGATGGCCGAGCACAGACGGACCGAGTACGATACCGGCTACGATTTCACCGATGACGGTGGGTTGGCCGATCTTTTGAAACATCCAACCGAACAAGCGGCAGACAATTAATATGGTAATAATTTGCAGAAGAAGGATTCCCATCGACGACTGGATATGGTGAGTAACCGAATCCCAGAACACAAGAAATCCCTCCCCCATAGTTTGGGGAGCATTTTGCATGGTCTGAACGGCTGTTCCGACCTGCTGGCTTTCTCCTTCTTTGACTATGAAATACATGAGTGAGCCAAAGACCAGGATCATCATCAAATAAAAGGCTATGCTTTTTGTTCCTTTACCCATCTGCTATCTCTGATACGGTTTCTTGCAAAAATAGCGAAATGAATTAATATAACTCCTTGTATAAGGAAATATTTTACTGGCGATTTTGTTTTTTGCAAAAAGCCACTAAAGCTACACGATCCAGATAAGCTTTAGTGGCTTTTATAGTCAAGGTCAGCTATATTTAATTAGTATGTTGTTTTTATTCAAACCCTGCATGTACACCTTTGATGGAAAAGGAATCTGCTTCCCGTTTTTTCTCTCCGGTATACATCCATTCGATAGTGTCTTCGTATGTCTTGCCGTCTTTGCTTGCAACGGTCTTCACAATGTTCTTTCCGTCTGCCAAGGTGACATTGTCTATAATATAATGTACGTCTGTATAACCTTTATGGATACCGGACAACTCTTGGCCGTTCAAGAAAACTTTAGGTTCTCCGATATTAGAATAAACGGTGATAGAAGTGACTTTCTTTTCGCGATCCACATTCCGGCGCTGTGTCAAGTACAAGACAGGATCTTCACTCCAGTTCGCCTTGTACCAGAAATAAGAGTCTTTCTTCGTCTTGCGGTCAAAAGTGACCATGCCCTTCATGTTACGGGCGGGAAGATCGCCGCGATTAGCCAGCGGAGTGGCAAAATCGAAAGTGTTCCACAAATAAGAAGCGACAATATACGGATGCTTGGCGATCACGCTCCACTGGTATTCGTGTGTCTTCGTCTGAAAAGTTTCCGGATAGAAAGGTTTCGTCCAATTCAGTGAATTGTCCAGATATTCGGTCTGATGGACAATGTTGGCGTCGGCTCCATACTCCGTCAGCATCAATTTCTGATCCGGATAGTTCTTTTCCAAGCCTTCTACCCACGGTTCGATATCCTGCAATTTCTTTTCGTACCAGCCAAAATAACGATTCATTCCCTGTATGTCAGCATTCAAGTTGACCGGATGCTCCATGTGCCCGTAGCCATTTACCGAAACAGTGTAACGGTCGGGGGTCTTCCGTCTTCGCAAGATCATGTAAGGATCGGGTCAATTCTTTTGTATATTCGTGCGGATGATAGACTTCGTTATGTAGCCCCCAAACATAGATGGACGGATGGTTGAAGCTCTGGCGGATCAGTTCGCGGAGTTGGTTACGGGCGTTCTCGGCTTCCTGTCCGGAGACACGGTTCACGAAAGGAATCTCCGCCCAAATGATCAATCCTAAGCTGTCACAACGCGAATAGAGGTAATCTGATTGCTGATAATGAGCAAAACGGACGGTTGTCGCACCGATATCCATAATAGTAGCCAGGTCGAAGTCATGATTTTCATTCTTCAACGCACTACCCAGCCCCCACCAGTCCTTGATGGCGGGTAACGCCGTACATCGGATATTTCTCGCCATTCAGATAGAACCCTTCGCCTGCAACAATCTCGTATTTGCGCAAGCCTAAGGGCTGTACCACTTCATCTATCACTTTCCCATTCCGGATCAGGCGACTCACGATCTTATATAAATAAGGATTCTTCCGCCCTTGCCACAATGTAGGATTCTTGATCTTGAAATCGGCTTCGAACGACTGTACGCCCTGCGGTGTCAGGTCAAACGAGCGGCTCTGGGTTGCTACCAGTTTCCCTTCTTGATCATAAATCGTATTCTGTAAGGTGAGCGGAGCCGGTTGCAACGTTCCATTATCCAACTTCACTTTCACTTTTACATCCGCTTGCTTTTTGGAGACATTCTTCTGGGTGATGTAGACACCGGAAGAAGCACAATCGGTCACGCAGATATTATAAGGCTCTGTCACGATCAACCAAACCGGACGGTACATCCCGCCATAAACGCCGAAAAGCACATGATTGATAGGAATCACGTCCGGACGTGACGCATTGTCGGCTTTCACTATGATCTCGTTATCCGCCCCCGGTTTCAGCGCCGTACCGATCTCGCATGAAAAAAGCAGAGTAGGCTCCTTTATGAGTTGTCACAAGAGAACCGTTCACATACACCTCCGCAACAGCTCCCACACCTTCGAAACGCAGGAAGACGCGTTTGTCCTTCAGTTCAGCAGGAAAGAAATAGTGCTTTTTGTAGTAGGCAGATCCTTCGTAGAATTGGTCATACTGTGTCTGCATATCTTTTGCATTCCACGTGTGAGGAATCTCGACCTCGGTCCATCCACTCTCCCATTTCGGCGCATTAACGGCCAGTTCCTTACCTGCCGGCGCTTTCTTAAATACCCAACCGGAATTAAACGGCTCGACAATCCGGCCTTCGGCCTGCATCACCAAACTGAAACAGACCAGCAACAAGGTTAAACTCAATACTCGTTTATTCATGATGTTTTAATTGATTGAGTTACAAAAATAGGTTTATCAACTTGTTTAACCGTGTAAAATCATCTCAATCCTGTTCAAGATCGTCTCCAAATCACTATCTTTGCGGTATAAAAGATATACAGCCATGCGTCTTTACTCATAAACCATGAAACTACGGATGATAAAAAGATTCTATACCGCATTCACTATATATATTATGGTTATGCTATATACACCTCCTGTATATAGCATAAATTTCTTCTTCTCCCACCTGGGAGTAGAAGATGGCCTGTCGCAAGTTTCCGTTCTTGATATTTTCCAGGATTCGGACGGTTACATCTGGTTCGGGACGCGCAACGGCGCGAACCGCTACGATGGCTACGAATTCGTTGTCTATCAAAACGAAGTCAACAATAATGCAACATTAACAGACAACTACATTCGGGGATTTGCCGAGGACAACCGGAAGAATATTTGGATCGCAACTTCGAACGGGATCAACTGTATCGATTATAAAACCAAAAAGATAACCCGTTTTTACCCCAAAAAGCATCAACAAGGAATGCACCACCAATATCATCAACCGCCTATTAAAACATTCGGACGGGAATGTCTATGCTTTCTGCAACCGATCCGTATTCAAATGCAGTATGAACCAGACGGTCGAAACGGTCTTCCCCGACATAGCAATCCCTTCACCGACCTATTCCGTAGCACAGGCTCCGGACAAGGACATTTATATCGGAACGGAGAGCAACGGCTTGTACATTTATTCCGAAAACTGGAAACTAAAAAACACGTACCCATCGACGGTATCATTGCAACCATATTACCAGACAACAACGGGGATATATGGCTGGGACTAGACGAAACCGGAATTTGCCTCTTCAACAAAAACAAACAGACCTTTACATGGTTGCACAAGGATAACACCAACCTCAATAACAACTCGATACGCACATTCGTTTCCTACGGCGACAGTTCCATTCTGGTCGGAACATTCCGGGGATTAAACATACTGAATAAAAAAGAACTCACCATCACTCCTGCCAATATCAATATCGCCGGGAAAGGAGGCCTGAGCCACTACTCCATCCACAGCATGCTGATCGACAAGGATCAGACACTCTGGATCGGGACCTATTCAGCAGGAGTCAATTATCATAGTCCCTTTTACAGGCCGGTTTCCTATATCACGCCAAACGAATATGCCGGCATCATCGGCAAAGGTCAACAAGACAAAGACGGGAACATGTGGTTTGCAACAGAAGGTGCAGGATTGTTTTACTATAACCCGGAAAACGGGCGACAACAGCTTTATCCCATCAAACCTCTTCACGAAGGGAATTATGAGATTAATATCATCAAATCGATCCTGATACAAGGAGACTCGATCTTGTGCTCTACCCATTTCGGGTCAGTCTATTTGTTTTCCATTCGGGATAAACAGTATAAAAAAGCTATACGACTTCCAGCACAACGACATTTTCTCCCTATACATCGATAAAAGCAAACGGCTCTGGATACCGACAAACAGCAGCCAGAACTTAGTGATGGTCGACAAGGGAAAGCAAACCAACCGGTTCATGGCCAACGGCATTTCCCGCTCTTTCAAATGGGTTACTGTTATCCATGAACTTGAACCAGAGCTGTTTTTGTTCGGTACATTGTCTGACAGCCTTTATCTGTACGACATGAAGAAAGAAACCGTCCGCAACCTTTCCACCGAACTGCAACCGGATCCCAAATTCGAAAAGTTGGGAAATATCACGGCCATTACGCAGGACAATGAAGACTACGTCTGGATTGCGACCAATAAAAACGGCTTATACCGCCTGAACCGGAACCTGAAATTGGCCAAACACTATCAGAAAAAGGACGGGCTGTCCGACAGCTATATTAACTCACTTACGATCGACCAACACCAAAATATCTGGGTAACGACAGGAAAATCCATATATAAACTGAATCGCACAACCGATACTTTCAGTGAAATGAGAATAGCCGATACCCCGGCAATGGAGTTTACACGATTTTCAGGCAACAGCATTTCTGCCGACGGCAGCATCTATTTCCCCGGAGACAAAGGGGTCCTTTTCTTCAATCCGGACAAGATCATGGTGAATCCCAACATTCCGCCAGTAGATATCACTTCCCTGATTGTAAATAATAAAGACGACGTGACTGGAAACATTGAGGACGGGGAGATTACGCTCACTTCCGATCAGAATAACATCACGTTCAGATACACGGCGTTAAACTTTATCCATTCCGAACGGAACCAGTATGCCTACAAGCTGGAAGGAGCCGATCCGGCATGGCACATGGTCGGAAACCGACGGGAGGCTTATTACAGCAACTTGGCTCCCGGCACCTATACATTCCGGATCAAAGCCTCAAACAACGACAACATATGGAATCCCGAAGAAGCAACACTACGCATCACAATCGATCCGCCTTTCTACAAGACTTGGTGGGCTTACCTCTTATACTTTTGTATAATCACATTCGTCATCGTGAGAATCATTCGTCATCAGCACGATAAACACGAACGGGAACGGGAACTTCGCTACAAACAGATGGAGCAGGATAAGGTCAACGAATTGCATGAGGAACGGATGCGCATGTTCACCAATTTCTCACATGAACTGCGTACTCCCCTGACGCTCATCATTAACCCGCTAAACGACCTGATGCAGTACGTATCTTTCTCGCCTGAAATAAAGGAGACACTTCAGTTGATCAAAAAGAATACCGGACGGATGTTGCTTTTAGTCAATAATCTGATGGATATACAAAAATACGAAGCGGGCAAAACAGTCCTACAAAAGACCAGTTTTAATTTTTCCTCCTTTATCCGCGAGATGTATCACTTTCGAGAGCGTGGCTGACAACCGGGAGATCCGTTTCGTGTTGGACAACGAGCTACCGGAAACATATAAGGTTTGTTTTGACGAAGCGGAGATCGAAAAGGTATTCTTCAACCTGCTCTCCAATGCCTTCAAATTTACACCTTCGGAAGGACAGGTGACCATCCGTGTCAACACGGTCACACAGGCGGAATGTGAACTGCTCCCCCATTTCCCAGGCTCAATACAGCTCCATCCTGGTAGAAGCTGGATACCTGTTTATCGAGGTGATAGACACCGGAAAAGGTTTCAGCGAACAGGAAGCAGAAAAGATTTTCGAACCTTTCTATCGTTCACAAGAAGATATACACCGGCAGATTTCCGGTACAGGTATCGGGCTCAGCTTGACACGCTCCATCATTTTGCAGCATAACGGTTGCATCTGGACCGAAAGTTCGGAAACGGAAGGCACCCGCTTTATGTTCCTTCTTCCCGACACCGAAAAACAGGAAGAAGGGGAGAACGAATCTCCCGTCCTATCCAAGTCCGCCGAAATCAGTAAAAAGTTCGATTTGCTGGTCGAAGAGACCCAGAACAAAAATAAGCAGACGGTTTTGCTGGCCGATGACAATCAGGAAGTGCTTCAATATCTGGAACAACAGCTCAGCCTTGATTATATCGTGGTTAAGGCTTTCAATGGCAAAGAGGCATTGGCGATGATTGAGGAGTCATATCCCCATATTGTCATCAGCGACATCATGATGCCAGAAATGAACGGGCTCGAACTTTGTAAACGTATCAAGGAAAACCAGAACTACTGCCATATACCGGTTATCTTGCTTACCGCCAAGTCAATGATATCACAGATCGAGGAAGGCCTAGATGCCGGCGCAGACGACTATATCGTCAAGCCTTTCCAGATATCTTTACTCAAAGCCCGTATCCGGAACCTCCTTTCCCTACGCGAGAAAATGAAGACGATGTATGGGGAAACATTTTCCCTCAAACAGTTTGGAGTGGAAGAGCCAAAAGAGCACGATGATTTCCTCACTCGGTATATTGAGATTGTAAAAGCCAATATATCGAATCCCGAACTTGATGTATCAGTCATTTATGAGGCATTGGGAATGAGCCGGACTAACTTTTACAGGAAAGTAAAGACCGTAACCGGACTTTCTCCCATCGAGTTGATTAAAAATATCCGTCTGGAGGCAGGTGCAAAACTTTTAAAGGAATCGGACATGAATATTTCCGAAATAGCCCAGCACATCGGTTTTAGTAGCCGTTCGTATTTCGCCCGCAGCTTCAAGGCTGTCTATGGAATGTCACCGACAGAATATCAGGAAACAAAATCTCAAGACTAAGAATGCATCTATCAAAATTCATCAAAATAAATGTTTTTTAGCACGTTGGTATATTTTTATCCCCTTTTGGAATAAAAAATACACGTGCTTGGCTTGCATCTTTCATTCTTTTGACATAAAAACAAATAGAATCGACAAGTTAATTATTAATTGTTTAATGTGCTAATAAATTATGAAAGGCATGAACAGACAACTACGAGGGAATTTGCCTCCCAACGAAAAGGCAAACAGGAAGAACCGGTTTCTTTCCTTATTATTACTCTTTATGGCGTTTATATCCGTACAGGTATATGCGCAGGACGTCAAAGTTTCCGGTACGGTTATCGCGGAAGCTGACAAATTTCCGATTATCGGGGCTAACATTGTTGTAAAGGGTACGACGATCGGTACTGTTACCGATATAGATGGTAATTTCTCCCTTGACGTTCCCCAAAACTCGACAATCGCTATCTCTTACATCGGTTGTGAAACGCAAGAAATCAAGATTACAGGAGCAAAAACATTGAACATTGTTCTAAAAGACAATGCGATCGGTTTGGACGACGTTGTCGTTATCGGTTACGGTTCGCAACGCAAATCAGACTTGACGGGCGGTATCGTGGCTGTTGGCGAAGAAAAACTCCAGATGGTCACGACAAACAATTTGATGGATAAATTGGCCGGACAAATCCCTGGTATGAACGTGACAACCAGCAACGCCAAACCTGGTGAAGACCAGTCTTTGCGTGTCCGCGGTGAAAATTCGTTGAGTGCGGACAATTCTCCGCTGATCGTCATGGACGGTATCCCTTACAGCGGATCTTTAGGTGACATTGATCCGGATATCATCGAGAATATGTCTGTATTGAAAGATGCATCTTCAGCTGCCATTTACGGTTCACGCGGTGCAAATGGCGTAATCCTGATTCAGACCAAAAAGGTAAAAAAAAGGAGCACCAACAGTCTCATATAAAGGACAAGTCGGCATGCAACAAGCACAACATCGTATCGATATGATGAAAGGAGCCGAATATGTAAAATACACACAAGACTACAACCGCATGAAATACGGTTATTCTGGAGATCAACTCGATCCGCTTGTACTTTTGAATCCGAGTGAACGTGCGAACTATCAGAACGGTTCTGAGTTGGACTGGCAAGACATCATGTTCCGTAATGCTTTAACCACCAGTCATCAGATCAGCATTTCCGGAGGGACGGAAGCTACAACCTATATGGCATCAATCTCTCACTTAAGAGAAGATGGCGTTATGGAAAACACAGGTTTAAAACGTACTAACATCGCATTGAACATTACACAGGTTTTAAATAAATGGTTAACTGTCGGAATGGGAACGCAAGCGATCCAAAAAGAATTCGGCGGAGAGCAACCTTATTTGGAGGCTGGGTTGAAAATGAGTCCTTATGGCATTTATAAAGATGAAAATGATCGTTACGTCGACTATCCAATGGACCAAACTTTGTTCTACAATCCAATGGCCAATATTGATGCGACGAACGACAAAACAAATCGTAATGTATTCATTTCAACTTTTGCAGAAATTCAATTCCCGATTGACGGTCTGTCATTCCGTACAAACTTCGGTCACAACTACCGCAATAATTTTGTAGGATCTTATTACGGAAGAAATACTCTTTCGGGTAAAAAGGTGAATGGTTCCGCTTCTATAGAGAATATCCACTATTATGATTACACATGGGAAAATCTCTTGAAATATAATAAGACATTCGGTTTGCATAAAATTGATGCCACCGCCTTGTTCAGTATGCAGGAAACAACCAAAAAGGAAGCAAAAGAATCAGGCGAAAGTTTTGTAAACGACGATTCCGAATACCACAATATGGCTGGTGCCGAGAAAAATAAAGAAATCACATCCAAACTGACAGAAACGGCAATGCTGTCTTATATGTTACGTTTGAACTATTCATACGCCAACAAGTATTTGTTGACACTGACAGGACGTTCCGATGGTTACTCCGCATTTGGAAAGAACAACAAATATGCATTCTTCCCTTCCGTTGCCGCAGCATGGAATATCTCTTCCGAAGAGTTTATGGAAAGCCAGACAAATTATTTGGACATGCTGAAAATCCGTCTTTCATGGGGTTCAAACGGTAACCAGGCCATCAATCCTTATCAGACGCTTGACCGTTTGACACTGACCAACTACATTTGGGGCGACAACGGAACGGTTGTAAACGGAGCTTACCTGCCTACAAACGGTGTTGGGAACCCAAACCTGAGATGGGAAACCTCACGCACGATCAATGCAGGTATCGACTTCAGTTTCTTCAACGGACGTCTTTCCGGTAACATTGACATGTATGTGGTCAACACAAGCGACTTGTTGATGAGCCGTACAGTTCCTTACATGAACGGTTACAAATCCATTATGGACAACGTAGGTAAAACCCGTAACAAGGGTGTTGAAATCGCATTGAACTCCGTCAACTTCCAAAACAATGATTTCCGTTGGACCACAAACGTCAATTTCTCGCTGAACCGCGACAAAATTATTGAACTGCGCGGTGATGGCAAAGACGATATCACAAACAAATGGTTCATCGGAGAACCGCTGCGTGTATTCTACGATTACAATGTCGTTGGGACATGGCAGGAAAACGAAACATATGTTGAAAACGGACATACGATCAGCTGGGATGCCGAAAGCGGCAAGTTCCTGAATGAAGAAGGAAAAGAATACCAAAAGGCGCTGTCCCCGGTTCTGCTAAACTGGAAGACAAAGACGGAAACGGCTCTATCACAGCCGATGACAAGAAAATCATCGGTTCCAAACTGCCCAGCTTCCTGCTGTCAATGGGTAACCGCTTCGATTACAAAAACATCTACTTCTCTTTCTTGCTGAACGGAGTATTCGGGCAGACAAAAGAATTACATGACTACAACTTCGACCGCTGGATGCCGACATACAACTACATAAGCGGTATGGACTACTGGACACCGGAAAATCCGACAAACGAAATGACATCTCCTGCTTATGTTCCTTACGATAAACATTCATTCTACAAAAAAATGAATTACGTCAATATCAAGAACATCACGATCGGATACACGTTCCCGAAGACAACATTAAGTGCAATTGGAATCAGCTCGCTGAGTATCAATGCAAGTGTCAACAACCTCTATACTTTCAGTAACATCGACAACTGGCTGAACTTAGAAGATAGCGATGCTAACAGAAATGTTCTCGTTACCTACCCGACAGCCCGTTCTTACATGTTTGGATTAAATCTTACTTTCTAACATTATAATATAATTGAATTTGGATATGAAAAATATATTAGCAACTGCCGCTGCTGCATTTTTATTGGTGACATCAACCGGTTGTTCAGGTTTTCTGGATGAAGAGCTAAAAAGCTCGCTATCTCCAGACAATACATACACAAGCAGCTATGGTTTTGAAGTCGGAGTAAACGGGTTGTACGGTTGGGCCCGTTCCGAATTTAACACATGGGGAGGAGCAACAACAAGCCAGGGACAAGCTTGTCCGTACGAATCATTTCAGGTAGCAACAGACATTGTCTACACAGGGCATGGAGACGGTTCATTGGTTCCTTTCGAAAACTTGTCTTATACACCATCCACAACATTTGTCACTTCCTATTGGAACTGGGGATACGGTTTGATCGCCTCTGCCAATGAAATCCTCGAATATTCAGAAGGTAATGTAAATTGGGACAAACCGACCGATAAAGCCTACTATCAGGCTATCGCTCGCTTCTTCCGCGCTTATGCTTATCGGTATCTGGTATATTTGTACGGAGATGTTCCATATGTTGATAAAATTGAAAAAGACTTCCGGATAGACTTTACCCGCACACCGAAAGCGGAAGTTTTAGGCAAGATGATCGAAGACTTGCAGTTTGCAATCGCAAATCTTCCGGAAGATCCCGATAAGGTCGAAGTTGGACAGTTAACAAAATGGGCTGCCCAGCATATGCTTTCGGAAGTATACCTCATGGCAGGCAAGTATGCAGAAGCGGAAGCAGCAGCAAAAGCTGTAATCGATTGCGGTTACTTCCATCTGATGACTTCACGCTTCGGTGCGGAGAAAGACAAAGCCGGAGATCCGTTCTCCGATATGTTCAAAGAATATAACCAGAACCGTACTTCCGGTAATATGGAAAGCATCTGGGTTATGCAACTCGAATACAACACGACCGGAGGCGGCGGAGCAAACGAAGACTGGACAAAACGTGCTTGGGTTCCCAAATACTACAACGAAGACGGCTTTGTGTTGGCAGACTCTTTAGGCGGACGTGGTTTGGCACAGATCGTCCCATTCAAATGGTGGATCGACAGCAACGACTTCTTCGCTTCAAGCGATATTCGTAACTCGGAATATAACATCAAGAGAAACTGGTATTACAACGATGCTTCTTCTGATAAATATGGAAAGAAAGCCGAAATCACAGAAGAGACATGGACAAAATTCACCATATACCCGGCTGTCACGAAATTCTTCTACGGAAAAGCAGAGGATTTGAGCTATGGCGGTAACAATAAAGACCGTATGAAGTTCCGTCTTGCCGAAACATATCTGCTATTGGCTGAAGCACGCTTGATGCAAAACAATGCACAAGGAGCCGCAGACGCGATCAATGTAATACGCAAACGAGCCAATGCACCGGAAATTACAGCTAAAGATGCCACAATTGACTTCCTACTGGACGAACGTATCCGTGAATTGGTTGGTGAAGAGTTACGCCGATTTACGTTGGTTCGTACAGGCAAGCTGGTTGAACGCGTAAAGAAATACAACCCGCACAGCAACACTATGGATGAACATCACACCTTGTGGCCGATCCCGCAGACCATCATCGACTCTAACACAGGAGCCGAATTTCCACAGAATCCGGGATACTAAGCATTGAATAGCTATAAAGTAAAAACACACTTATAGGATGAAAGGGGAAGTTCCAGCCAAAGGGACATCCCCTTTCTTTTTAATAATCATAAAATTTGGTACATTTTTTACTCATTTTGAGATGATATTATTATAGCCTGAGCCTTATCTTTCCTATTTTTGATGCAGAATTAAAAGAAACAGAACGAATATCATGAAAACTACAATCAAGTACATCTGTACAGGCCTCTCACTTTGCGCTTGTACCTGTTTAGTGAACAATCTGCCGGCACAGGCCGAAACGACAAATACAGCCGCTGTCAGTGCGACGGAAACGGACTGGGACCGGCAAAGCATCATGGAAGTTGCCCGGCGGGTGGCGGACTGGCAGATCAAAGATTATCCCGAAAACAAATATGCCAAGAGCGAACCGCGCGGATGGATCGCCGGAGCACTTTATATGGGGATGTTCGACTGGGCGGAACTAAGTGGAGACAATACATATTATGACTGGCTCCGGAAAATCTTCAACCGACAGAGCTGGCAGGTTGCCAACCGGATGTATCATGCCGATGACGTTTGCATCGCACAAACCTACATCGATTTCTATAATAAGGAAAAGAACGAGAATATGCTGAAACCGACCATCGCCCGCGCCGACTGGGTGTTGAACAATCCTTCCAACGGAAGCATGGATCTCGATTACAGCAAAGGCAGCACGATCGAACGCTGGACGTGGTGCGACGCCCTTTCATGGCGCCCGGAGTCTACACGCGGCTCTACACGCTGACCGGCAACCGTAAATACATGCACTTCGCCGACAGTGAATTCCGTGCTACCTACAATCACCTGTATGATAAAGACGAAGACCTTTTCTATCGCGACAGCCGATACATCGGACAGAAAGAAGCCAACGGCAAGAAGATTTTCTGGGGACGTGGCAACGGTTGGGTAATCGGTGGGCTGGCGGAAATCCTGAAGACGCTGCCGGCGGAAGATACCGAATTCCGTCCTTTCTATCTCGAACTTTATAAAGAGATGTCCGAGCGCCTCGCCGGGTTGCAAGGAAAAGACGGTTATTGGCATGCCAGCCTGCTGGACCCGGACAGCTATCCTTCACCCGAAACGAGCGCGACCGGATTTATCGTTTACGGCTTGGCATACGGAATCAACCAGGGGTATCTGCCGGCAGACAAATATCTGCCAGTCGTAAAAAAAGGATGGGAAGCACTGACCCGTGCAGTTGAAACGAACGGGAAATTAGGGTGGGTTCAGCCGGTAGGTGCCGATCCGAAAAGGTGACACGCGACATGACCGAGCTCTATGGTACAGGTGCATTCCTGATGGCTGCATCGGAAATTTACAAATTAGCAGACAAATAAGTCACAACAAGGCTCTTTTTTTCATAAAAGTACCTGCAAAAAGCTCTTGAACACCCGGGTAAACCCGCCTTTAACATCCGGATGTCGGGAGGGCAAACACCCGGATGTACAGAGAACAAACATCCGGGTGTTCAGCATCAAATCTCACTATCTTGTTGAAAACAAGCGATATGCTTTGTATCTTTTTCTGCCGTATTGGAAAAAGATGGAGTGATAGTAGAGTGATAGATAAAAGTGACATATATCACACAACAAACAGTTGTATATGAATAGTTTATATACGAAGTGTGATAGAGTGATAGAGATTTTGAAAAAATAATAATGATATGAAGCATAAAGTTTGTTTACTCTTCACGTTCCTCTCTTTTCCGTATCCGGTATTTCCGCAACGAACGGACAAGATTCAATACGCCAAATTCAGCTAAGCGATCTGGAAGTGCAAATCCGATGGGTAAATCCTACTGCCATACGTGCCTATCTGGACGACACAAAAACAGCATTGGGAGGAAAAGCTCCCGCGCTTTACGAAAAACTATCCCGTCTGGAAACACTTCTGCCCGGCGTGCGGCAGGCCTTCTCCGATAAGGTTTCCAGCAACACGATCGACGAAGTAATTGGCCAAGCTCAAGAAATACTTGCCTTGAAGCGTGAGATCATCCTGGCCAACCCGCTGCTGGACATGGACAAGATCATAGTGGCCCGTTACCGTTTGGGAAACAAGGCCCGTAAGGCGATGGGGCCGTCGATGGGAACTTCGACAGCCAACTACAACTCGCTATTTTCCAACTCGCGTAAAGGCTACGATGCCGAGATCGACTTGCTCACGGGCTTGCGCGGACAAATCGAAAGCAGCCGGATATACAAGCCCGAAGCCGATGTTCCCGTTTCAGACATACAGCTCCACTGGGATGCCGACCGCCTCCTCTTCTCCTCGCTCGACAAGAACCGGAAGTGGCAGATATACGAAATGAACATCGACGGAAGCAACCTTCACCAAAAGATCACCGTTGATGAGCCGGATCTGGAATTCTGCGACGCCAATTACCTGCCGGACGGGAAAGTGGTGGCGACGACCAACATCGGTTACAACGGCGTTCCTTGTGTGCATGGCGACGATGTGGTAGCCAACCTTGTCTCCTTTGACCCCGAGACGCGTGCCTTGCGCCGCCTCACCTTCGACCAGGACGGGAACTGGTCGCCTATCGTGATCCCGAACGGACGCATCATGTACACCCGTTGGGAATATACGGACCTGACACACTATTTCTCCCGTATCGTGATGCACATGAACCCCGACGGGACAGAAAACAAAGCGCTCTACGGCAGCGGCTCCTATTTCCCGAACAGTACGTTCGACATGAAACCGCTCTCCAAGCACAGCAGCCGCTTCATCGGCATCATCTCCGGCCATCACGGGACGGCACGTTCAGGGCGGCTCGTCATCTTCGACCCTGCCAAAAGCCGGAAAGAGGAAAAGGGGATGATACAGGAACTGCCGTTCAAAGACCGCCCGATCGTCCCGATCATCAAGGACGAATTGGTGGAAGGCGTCTGGCCTCAGTTCATGAAGCCGTACCCGCTCAGCGAAAAATATTTTTAGTTGCCTGCAAACCGGCCAAGGATGCGCTTTGGGGAATTTACCTGGTCGACGTTTTCGATAACCTGACACTCATTGCCGAGCAGGAAGGGGAAGGTCTGACCGCTCCCATCCCGCTGGTAAAACGCGAAACGCCTCCTGTCATTCCTTCGAAGATCAAGCCGGACAGCAAAGAGGCTACGGTCTTTATCCAGGATATCTACGAAGGAGAAGGTACGCAGGGCGTTCCCTGGGGCACGATCAAGGCTCTCCGTATCTTTGCTTATGAGTATGCCTATATCTTAGCTCCTTCCGATCACGATGCACAGGGAATACAGAGTGGATGGGATATCAAACGTATACTCGGAACAGTCCCGGTCGAGGAAGACGGTTCCGCACTATTCACCATTCCCGCCAACACGCCGATTTCCATCCAGCCGTTGGATAAAGACGGGGCAGCCATCCAGTGGATGCGCAGCTGGCTGACAGGGATGCCGGGCGAGATCGTCTCCTGCGTCGGTTGCCATGAAGATCAGAACAGCATACCCATTCCCAAACGCACGATTGCTTCGGCCAAGCAGGCACGCCGGCTGGAAACACCGGAAGGAGGTGTCCGCCCATTCACGTTCCGCCTGGAAGTGCAACCGGTACTGGATCGTAACTGCGTCTCTTGCCACAACGGGAAAAATGCCGAACCGGACTTCCGCAAGGATCAGATGGTCACATATAAGAGAGGTATCTTGACGAAAATCAACAAGCAGTACGACCAGAGCTATCTGAACCTGCACCCATACGTGTACCGCCAGGGACCGGAATCAGACATCTATGTCCTCAAGCCGGCCGAGTTTCACGCAAGCAACAGCGAACTGATCCGCATCCTGCAAGCCGGACACCACGGCGTAGAGGTTCCGGAAGAGGATATGCGAACGCTCTATGCCTGGATCGATCTCAACGCGCCTTATTATGGGGCTTTCACCCAAATAGACCTGAAGCCTCAATCTCCCAAAGGTCAGGTGGAACGCCGTATGGAGCTGGCCGAGAAATACAGCGGTGTACGGGTTGACTGGCAAAAAGAGATTGCCGACTACGCCGACTGGCTGAAAGAAAACAAAAAGGCAGACGGCATTACCGGAGCAACGACCGGCGAAACAGTCGAAATAAAGAAGCCGACCAAACCGGTCCGCCCGGTCAAGGTAAAGGGATTCCCGTTCGACACGCAGACAGCGACTGCCCGGCAAGCCGCCCAAGGCGAAACGACCCGCCGCATCTCCATCACTCCGGATGTGCATATCGACCTGGTATGGATTCCCGCCGGCAGCTTTGTGATGGGTAACAACCGGACTCCCTCCGCTTCGCCAGCATTCAAGGCAAACGTGAAGGAAGGCTTCTGGATGAGCACGACCGAAATCACGAACGAGCAGTTCCGCGCACTTTTCCCGGAACACGACAGCCGGTACATCGGACAGACTTGGAAAGATCATACTACCCCCGGCTATGCAGCCAACCGGCCAAAACAGCCTGTCGTGCGCGTCAGTTGGGACGAAGCGAATGCTTTCTGCCAAAAGATCAGCGAAATATCAGGCAATACAGTTTCTCTGCCTACCGAAACACAATGGGAATGGGCAGCACGCTCGGGAAGCGCAGATGATTTCTGGTTCGGATCGACGGAGAGCGACTTCGGTGCTTTCGAAAACTTGGCAGACAGTACGACTGTCGATCTGGCGGTAACAGGCGTAGATCCGAAACCGATGCGGGCAAACGATCCCATGCGCAAGTTCTGGGATTTCCTACCGAAAATCCTGAACGTAAACGACCATCAACTGATCAGTTGCCCTGTTGCCTCTTACCAGCCCAATCCCTGGGGATTGTACGACATGAACGGGAATGTGGCGGAATGGACAGCCTCCGATTACATTCCTTATCCTTTAAAAGAAAAGGCAAACAAAAAGGCTGTCGAAAAGAAAGTCGTACGCGGCGGCTCTTGGCGTGAACGTCCTAAATACTCCACATCGGCCATCCGCAAAGCCTACCTGCCTTGGCAGCGGCCGATGAACGTCGGCTTTAGGATTATTGTCGAAGATATGTAAAGGCGAAAGCCCTATTCTCGCGCTTGACGCGGGACAAGGGACTGTTCTTTTGCGGCCCCGCGTCATTTTTGGAACTTTACAAAACTTCAAGAAAGCTGCGTCCATTGCCGGCGCGATTCACACAGATGCGGACAGGGATGCGCTCAGTCATTTCCTGCACATGCGAGATGACTCCGATCTTGCGTCCCTGCGTCCGCAAACTTTCCAAAGCATCCATCGCCACACGAAGCGTCTCGGCATCCAAAGAACCAAAACCTTCGTCAATGAAAAGGCTTTCAACCCGCATCCGGTTGGATGAGAGGGAAGACAGGCCAAGCGCCAGTGCCAACGAAACAAGGAACGATTCGCCCCTGAAAGGCTATGGACGGTACGCACCTCATCGCACATATCCCGGTCGATCACCTGCAAGGCAAGCGTTTCGGGAACCCGTTCCAACCGATAACGCCTCGTCAACTCGCGCAGTTGCACATTGGCATAGTTCAACAGTATATCGAGCGTATATCCTTGCGCTATACGACGGAACTTGGCGCCGTCGGCAGAACCGGCCAGTTCGTTCAGCTTCGCCCAACGTTCGCTTTCCGAACGCCGGACATTCAATTCCTCCTGCAGACCGGAAACTTTCGCCTTGTTCTCCGTCTGAGTACGAAGCCGGAAAGCAAGTTCCGTCTTTTCCTGTGTGTACCGGGACAAGATAACTTCGAGTGGCTCTCCACCCGAAGAATCCAAATAATCAGCTGTCCATTTGTCTAAAGCCGCCTTTCTCCGGAGTAGGTCGGCAGAGGCCTCGGTCAGGTCTTTTGCAATCTGGTCGGCAATGCCGCGTGTCTGGTCGGCGATGCCGGATTGCTCAGTCTGAGTGGCCGACAGTTTTTTCAAACGCTCTTTCAGTTCTTCCATTCGCCGGATGTACTCCTGTTCTACGCTATCTGCAGATCGGCCATTCAAAAGTTTCTTTCGTTCTGCCTGCAAAGAGGAAAAAAGTGGCACGGTTCTTTTCGTGGAGCTGTCCGGATTCTTCGGCTTGCTTTTCGAGAGAAGGAAGGAAGGAGGCGAGAGATTCGCATTCGGCTTTTTGGGCGCTTTCCTGCCGTTCCAGTTGATGGAGTTTCTCGGTATTCTCATGCCACTGACGGGCAAAGTCTGTCAATGTTTTACGGAAGTTTCCGGATTCTGCAACCAGGCTTTCTGCCACTCACTATTGCCGAACAGCAGGTCGGCAGCCGAAAGGGACTGGGTCAACAGGGTGGATTGCTCTTTTACAATAGCTTCTTCCCTCTCTTGCCGACTGGCAGCGAGTTGTTGCTTACCAGCCATTTCCTTACAGGCGGCCTCGCTATCTGCAAGTTCTTTATGGAGTTGGAGCAACTGCTGTTGCAAACGGGTAAGATGGCGGGTATGAGCGACATAGGTTTCTTTTTATTCGATAAATCCTGCAATTGAAGGGTTAGAGCAGAAACAGGAGCGACAGGAACCTGATTTGCAAAAGGATGATGTGTGCTCCCGCAAACCGGACAAGGTTGTCCATCCTGCAACCTGCCACGTAAATCCTTTATGTTACCGGAAGCCTCCAAGCGTGCCTGTTCGATAAGCAATTGTTCCCGTTCCTGGCGAAGTTTCTCGATCTGTTTGTCCAAAGCCGGTGCATCGACAGCTTTCAGTTCCTCTTCCAGGTTCCGGTAATCCGCTTCAGCCCGCTTCAACGCCTGCTGTTTGTTTGCACTGGTCTGTTGCAGGTCGGAAAGTTGTTTATTCAACGCCGCCATCTCCTGCCGGAGCGTTTCGATCGAACGGACAGCCGCCTCCATCCCTGAACGGGTGGCCGATGCTGCATCCAAGTGCAACAACAAAGCTGAAAGTTGCTCCGCAATACGTTCCTTCTTTTTATAACGCTCGCGCCAAGCGGTCAGACGGGCAATCTCCTCCGCTCCCTGTCTCCGGCGGAGGACGGCAGCTTGATATTTCTTTTCGGCCTCTTCTTTCCGAAGCATTACATTTTTCAACTGCTGCTCCGAATGTGACAGGTCACGAATGGCTGTATCCAACTGGATATCCAGTTTACGCGCCTGCAATATCTCCTGTTGAAGGGATTTGAAACGAGCCTCAGACTGTTGCTGTTCCTCCACTCCCTTTTCGTATTCATGGCGAGCGACCGTCAACAATTCCGTTGCGTGCACCAACTTATCGGCCGCTTCTTTTTGTTGTCTTTGGCGGATGGTTATCTGCTGTTCGATAGAACGGACGGCCTCTTGAAGGGCCTGTTGCTCCGCTTTCGCTTTCTCGACTCGCTGCAGCTCCTTTTCCGTTCCGGCAAGGCGAGTGCGCAAGTCGTTTTCTTCCTCATCCGTCAATAGCTCGATACCCTGTATTCGCGTTTGGATCAAGTCGAAGGCTTCTTTCGCCCGCGCATTCCTTTCAAATATCTGGCGAGAAATGGCGGAATAGAGTTCGGTTCCGGTCAACTTCTCCAACAAGGAAGCTTTTTCTCCCTGCTCGGCTTTCAGGAAAGTGGAAAAATCGTTCTGCGCCAGCAATACGGAACGCGTAAACTGTTCGAAAGTCAAGCCAATCAAATCGATAATACGGGCTTGCAAATCGGAACGCGTCCCTTGCTCTTCCTCCTCCTTGTCGAGGTTATACAGAGCCAAACGCGGATTCTGCAACCGTCCGTTTTCCTTGTCGCGTGCCCGCGCCACCGACCAGCGTGTCCGGTAGCGGTGTCCGTTCAAGGCCATGAAATCCACTTCTGCAAAACCGGAGGATGTTCCCCGCCGCAGCAAGAAACGAGGATCGCTCTGCGACAATTGTTCATTACTGACATCCTGAAGCTTGACATTATTTTCTTTCGCCTGGTCGGTACGAGGCGTACGGGCGAACAGAGCTAAGCACATCGTATCCAAAAGGGTAGACTTACCTGCTCCCGTAGGCCCGGAAATAGCAAAGATCCCGGCTGAAAGTAACGGCTCCACCGTAAAATCTATTTCAAAATCACCTTCCAACGAGGCCAGGTTACGACCTCGTATCGCTAATATCTTCATAGGGAAACCTCCCGCATTACATCGTTAAACATCTTTTCCAACTCTTCCGGCAAATCTCCCCGAAACGGTTCGTAAAGGTATGGCGAAGCATATCCAGCGGAGCGATCTTTTGTAAATCCGTATAAGAGAAAGGACGAGAATCTTCCTCTCCCTCCTTTTCGGATAAGAAGGGATGATGGAAGTCAGGCGTACAGCCTTATCCGCCAGCGCCTCCTCCACCCGATGCCGAAATCCCGGATCTGGCTCCGTCAGCAGTACCTGCACCTCCAGATAAGGCCATAGGCTGCGATCGGCTCCCTCTTCCGCCAACGGTAGGTTGGAAAGCGACAAAAGGACTTCGGCAGGCGACGCCGGTTCCGCCGGAATCCGATGCAGGGCGGTTCGGAGTGGGATGGGCACTGCTTCGAGATCCGACAGGCATCCGTTTTCGAGGGTAAAGGCAACAACCTGATGGTGATAATGCTGTTCGGAGAAAGACATCGGAAGCGGGCTGCCGGCATAGCGTACAGACTCGCGTCCCCTACCCGTTGCGCCTTGTGGATGTGACCGAGGGCCGTATAGGCCAAGTCCTCGTTAAAGGCTTCTACCGATATAGATTCAAGTCCTCCCATGATGGTCCGTTCGCTCCGATCATCTTCCGACAGTTCAGCACCAGTCGCATGCAAGTGTCCCATCGCAAGCAGGGCCTCGCCCGGTTGCCTTTGGCTGTCGGCATAGTCATAGAGCTGGCGATACATTCGGGTAACGCCCTCCACATAGGTATCTTTCCCTTCTTTCGAAGCGGGATAATCTCCCTGACGAAGATAGGGAACAGCCAGACAGATCGCTTCCCGTTTTCCTTCCTTATTATATAAAGGAATCAGAAGCGAATCGAAATCGATCTTGCACAGGTCGGTTCGCGGGACAGCCCCTACAATTGACGTATTCAGTTCTTCCAACAGGGGTATCGGCGCCTCCAGACGGGCTGCCGAATCATGATTACCTGCGATAATCACGATCTGCAATTGTGGGTTACGCCGGTTCGCTTCCCGCAAAAAACGGAAAAAACGGCGTTGGGCGGCTGCCGACGGATTGGCAACATCAAAAACATCGCCTGCTATCAGCAAGACATCAGTCTGCCGTAGCGTCAATATATCGATCAACCACGAAAGAAATGCCTCATGTTCCTCATCACGGTCATACCCGAAAAAAGGTTTGCCCAAGATGCCAGTCGGCAGTATGGATTATTTTCAATGACATGTTTTTCCAGATTTAACAAATATGAATCTGATCTTATTTTGGGGATAAAGGTAATGAAACAAACGAACAAAGACAATAAGGGGAGCCTGTGTCAAGCGCGGGAACGAGAGAAATAGATGACGAATCAAATTATTGTCCTATCTTTGTGCCGTCAATAAACAGGGGAACTTTATGAATTGGTTACAAGAGGCCTTTTTAGAGCCTACGATGGTGCAGGCAGTCATCATTATTTCACTGGTCTCTGCACTTGGATTGTATTTAGGACGGATCAAGATATTCGGGATCTCACTGGGTATCACATTTGTATTCTTTGCCGGTATCTTTGCCGGGCATTTAGGGATCGTCGTGAATAAGGATATGCTGTATTTTGCTCAAAGTTTCGGCTTGATCCTTTTCGTCTATGCATTAGGGTTGCAGGTTGGTCCCGGTTTCTTCTCTTCGCTGAAGAAGGGAGGGGTAGCTATGAACATGATGGGGTTAGGCGTTATCCTGCTCGGACTCATTATGACAGTCAGTCTGCACTGGGTAACAGGAGTTTCCCTTTCCAATATGGTCGGTTTGCTTTGCGGGGCCGTTACCAACACGCCTGCTTTGGGAGCCGCCCAACAGGCTTTGTTGCAGATAGATCCGGCCAATACCAAAGGGGTGACGGACATGGCTTTGGCGTGTGCCGTTGCTTATCCGCTCGGCGTAGTGGGCGTGATCTTGGCGATTATTATCCTGAGAGCCTTGTTTGCCGACAAGAAACAGAAAGACTTAAAGGAACAACGCGACACGACTACCTATGTCGCCGAATTTCATGTAAGCAATCCGGCTATCTACGAAAAGAGCATCAAGGACGTAATGAAGCTGACGGACAAGCATTTCGTTATTTCACGTGTATGGAGAAACGGTAAAGTAAGCATTCCGACTTCGGACACCTTACTTCACGAGCATGACCACCTTTTGATCATCTCCGTTAAATCGGATGTCGAAAATATTAAAGTCCTTTTCGGCGAGCAGGAGAATGTAGATTGGAACAAGGCGGATATCGACTGGAATGCCATTGACAGCCAACTGATCTCGCGCCGCATCGCGGTGACACGCAACCGGGTGAACGGTGTGAAATTAGGCTCTCTCCGCCTTCGCAACCTCTACGGTATCAATATTACGCGTGTGAACCGTGCCGGTATAGACCTGCTGGCCTCTCCCGACCTGCGCCTGCAAATCGGTGACCGGTTGACTATCGTGGGAGAAGCGAATTCGGTAAACACAGTCGGAAAGATTTTAGGGGATGAGATCAAGCGGTTAAACAATCCGAACCTCTTGGCTGTCTTCATTGGTATATCGCTGGGGATGCTGTTAGGAGCATTGCCGATCACGTTACCAGGGATGAGTACGCCAGGCAAATTAGGGGATCGCCGGAGGCCCGATCATCGTCGGAATCCTGATGGGCGCATTCGGCCCTCGTTTCCACCTGACAACCTACACGACAATGAGTGCCAACCTGATGCTTCGTCAACTGGGGATCATTATTTATTTAGCGGGATTGGGGATCGATTCGGGTGTACATTTCTTCGAAACGGTTTTTCGGGCAGAAGGATTGCTTTGGATCGGGCTTGGATTTCTGCTGACGATCGTGCCGGTGCTGATCGTCGGTTTCATAGCTTCGCAATTTTTCAAACTCGATTATGCGCACAACGTGGGTATGCTCTGCGGGAGCATGGCAAACCCGATGGCACTGAGCTATGCCAACACGACTGTCGATGGCGACGAACCCTCCGTTTCTTATGCCACCGTCTATCCGCTTTCAATGTTTATCCGCGTGATTTCAGCACAATTGGTGCTGATGTTATTCACCTGATCGATCAGGCTTTGGAACACTTGACCAGCACCTTTTCTCCATCCACCAAGGTAGTTGCAAAGAGATAGACATGGCCTCCGTCGGTGATCTTCGTCCGCTTACGCAGTTCTTCTACGGAGAGAGGAAAATTACGCACGGTTATATTTGCTTGGGGGGATTGTCTTTGATAGTCCTTTACAGAGTTTTCCGGTAAAAGACAGCACTTCATCCACTCGGAATCTGCGACCGGGAAAGTCGGAAACTAAATGGTCCGCTGTATATAGATGGCTGTTCACCTGCAACTTCTTCACTCCCGTCCGGACGGCAATCTGCTTAAATGCGCCGGCTTTTAAAACCGAGGCATTCGGTTCATACAAATATGTACCTACCTGACCGGCAGGAACCAATACGGCGCTACGTTCCTCTTCTAATGTAAAAGAGAAAGATTGCATTCCATCCAGTCCGAAATTGATGCACCGGACTAACGGTTCTCTGCCATCCGCCTCTCGTTCCACCACAAAAAGCAGTTCCTTGCATTCGTTCCTAACCGAAAGGACATGCACGGATGTCGTCCCCGGCAACAACTCCAAAGTCATTTGTATATCTGCCATCGGCGAAAGCTTTGCAATGACATGCGGGGAACGTTTCAGAAGCGCCGGCAACAGTCCGGGCAGGTTAGGTTCACAATCCTGCAAAGCAAAAACCCGCTTGTTGGATTCTCCTCGGCGTGCAGGATCGATATAGAAAGCATCGACCTCCGGAAGGGTATCAACAACTTGGGCGGCATCAGCATTTATGATCGTTATATTGTTGGCCTCCAAGACAGAAAAATTATGTTTCGCGGCTTCACAATAAACAGGAAAACGTTCTATATAAGTCAATTGTTTCGCCTTTCGGGAAAGAAAATAGCTATCGATTCCCAGTCCTCCCGTCAGGTCGCAAATGGTCCAACTTTCACCAATCAGTTCCTGTTTATAAGCTGCTGTCTGTTCAGATGAACACTGTTCCGCCGCAATCTTAGCTGGAAAACCAATTGTCCGTTCTCAAACCACGACGGCAACTTCTCCCGGATCTGCCTTCGGACAGCAATCTGATCGACTAAAAAGGGAATATCCATTCCGGGATACTTGGCAGCGGGAAAGCAACAGGCGGGTTAAATCGTCTGTTGCATGTTCTTTGATAAACTGTATGTGTGAAGTTGTCAGTTCCATATCGGCACTAAATCAGTGACGACATAGAAAAAAGAGGGTGTGTCATGATATTTGGTGGACACATCCTCTTTTCTGCGGAAAGCGAGGGATTCGAACCCCCGGTACAGTTGCCCGTACACCGCATTTCGAGTGCGGCCCATTCGACCACTCTGGCAGCTTTCCTTAGGTCGTCGTTTGAGAGTACAAATGTAGGGAAAATTTAAATTCGTTGTCCCCTCAAAAGCATTTTTTCCAATAAAAAGGGCACTCTCCTAAAAGAATGCCCTTCCTTTGTTAACGAATTTGCGAATTATTTGAAATAACGGTTGTATAAACCTTCAAATCCTTTACCGTGGCGAGCTTCGTCCTTACATTTCGTGAACTGTGTCGTGGATAGCATCCAAGTTTAATTGTTTTGCACGAGTGGCAATACGTTTCTTATCTTCGCAAGCACCGCATTCAGCGTCTTTACGTTTCTCCAAGTTTGTTTTTGTGTCCCAAACAACATCACCCAACAGTTCGGCAAACTTAGCAGCGTGTTCAGCTTCTTCCCAAGCATAGCGTTTGAAAGCTTCTGCTACTTCAGGATAACCTTCACGGTCTGCTTGGCGACTCATAGCCAGATACATACCGACTTCAGTACATTCACCCATGAAATGCGCGTTCAAATCTTTAATCATTTCTTCATCACAACCTTTAGCAACACCGATCACATGTTCATCGGCAAAAGCCAATGCACCGGTAGTTTCTACCATTTCTTTAAATTTACTCTTCGGCTGCTTGCATTGAGGACAGAATTCAGGAGCTTCATCACCTTCGTGTACATAACCGCATACTGTGCAAATCCATTTCTTTTTTCATCTTTGTAAATTTTTATTGGTTGTATAATCTAAAATAGTTGTAACACTCGTTATTTGTTCTTTGCAAATGTAGGGAAACATTCTAAAACAAGCCCTACAAAAAACTCATAAATTTATTCTATCTGTTAATTGATAAAAACTATGAAACCTATCCTTTACGGCCCATGTTATATCAAAAAACTTTCATAAATATGGACACTTCAAAGATTATCAGCCTACTGGGCGAACAAAGCGAATTCCTGTTGGGACACACTTGTAAAACGATCGATAAATCACTTATACACATTCCTTCACCGTCTGTCATCGACAGTATATGGATCGGCTCGGATAGAAATATCCAAACATTAAACAACCTGCAACGCCTGTTAGGAAGCGGACGGTTGGCAAATACGGGATACGTCTCAATACTGCCTGTGGACCAAGATATCGAACATACGGCGGGAGCTTCCTTCGCTCCGAACCCGATGTATTTCGATCCGGAAAACATCGTCAGGTTGGCTATTGAAGGAGGATGTAACGGAGTAGCCTCTACGTTCGGAATCTTAGGTTCCATAGCACGTAAATATGCGCATAAGATACCGTTTGTGGTCAAACTGAATCATAACGAATTACTGACTTATCCCAATTCATACAACCAGATCATGTTCGGCTCCGTAAAAGAAGCCTGGGACATGGGAGCTGCAGCCGTAGGCGCTACCATCTACTTCGGTTCGGAAGAAAGTAGAAGACAGTTGGTCGAAGTGTCAGAGGCTTTTGAATATGCGCACGAGCTAGGAATGGCCACCATCTTATGGTGTTACTTGCGCAACAGTGAATTCAAAAAAGACGGTGTTGACTATCATGCCGCAGCCGACCTGACAGGCCAAGCCAACCATTTGGGTGTTACGATCAAAGCAGATATCATAAAGCAGAAGCTACCGGAAAACAACGGAGGATTCACAGCTGTCAAATTTGGCAAAATCGACCAAAAGATGTACACCGAACTAGCTACAGAACACCCGATTGACCTCTGTCGCTACCAGGTTGCCAACAACTACATGGGACGTGTCGGCCTCATCAACTCTGGTGGTGAATCTCACGGAGCTTCCGACTTGAAAGATGCGGTCTACACGGCTGTCGTCAATAAGCGGGCAGGCGGTATGGGACTGATCAGCGGGCGAAAAGCGTTCCAACGTCCGATGAAAGACGGTGTAGAGCTGCTGCACACCATACAGGATGTATATCTGGACCCGGGAATCACAATTGCTTAGTATAAATAAAGAAACGCCGTCCCAGACTATTCGGAACGGCGTTTTCTCTTTTATGAATAAATCCTTATTTCTTCAACCACATATCCAGCCATTCGAAGAATGTACGCTGCCAAAGCACGCCATTCTGAGGTTTCAGCACCCAATGGTTTTCGTCGGGATAGATCAACAACTCGGCCGGAACACCTCGAAGGACAGCTGCATTAAACTCCGCCATACCCTGGTTAGCCAAAATTCGATAATCCTTTTCACCGTGGATGCAGAGAATCGGTGTATCCCATTTATCGACAAACAAGTGCGGGGAATTGGCAAATGTACGTTGTGCCGTCGCATTCTGTTTTTCCCAGTAAGCACCACCCATATCCCAATTAGCAAACCACATTTCTTCTGTTTCCAGATACTGCATTTCCATATTGAAAATACCGTCATGTGCAATAAAGGCTTTGAAACGTTTGTTGTGGTGACCAGCCAACCAATAAACGGAGAAGCCTCCGAAGCTCGCTCCCACACAACCCAGACGATCCTTATCGACAAACGACTCTTTCGCCATCTCGTCAATAGCCGTAAAATAGTCTTTCATGCACTGGCCTCCATAGTCGCCGCTGACCTGTTCGTTCCACTCCATACCGAAACCGGGAAGGCCACGGCGGTTCGGGGCAACCACGATATAGTCGTTAGCAGCCATAATCTGCATATTCCAACGGTAAGACCAGAATTGGCTTACCGGGCTTTGAGGACCACCTTCGCAGAATAACAAGGTAGGATATTTCTTATTCGGATCGAAATGAGGAGGATAAATCACCCAGGTAAGCATCTGTTTACCATCTGTCGTTTTCATCCAACGACCTTCCACCTTACCGATTGTCAACTGATCATAGATATGCTTGTTCTCTGTTGTCAACTGGGCTATTTTATTATTATCAGCCAAATCGATCGAATAGATTTCATCTCCCATGCTCAAAGAATGGCGCTGCACGATCAGCTTATGTTCACCCAACAAAGCCACACCGGCATAATCGTACATTCCGGAAGTAAGCGGCGTGATTTTATTGCTATCCGTCAGATCGATCTTATATACTTGGGACTCACCATGCCATACCCCCGTAAAGTAAAGAGCCTTTGCATCTGCACTCCAAACGAACCCGTCTACGTTGGAATCAAAATCCTTGCTGGCGAATATCTTTTCACCTGTTTCCAAGTTCATGACCATCAAGCGGTTCTGGTCTGACTCATAACCGTCACGCTCCATGCTCTGCCATGCGATGAACTTGCCATCGGGAGAGTATTGGGGATTCGTGTCATACCCCATAATACCTTCACTGATATTGGCCGTCTTTTTTTCGTATTCAGGTCATACACATAAATATCCGAATGGTGGACAACGCATATTCCTTTCCGGTCTTTTTACGACTCGTGTAAGCAATCTTGTCCGATGTAGTATTCCATGCCAACTGCTCAATTCCTCCGAATGGTTTCATCGGGCTTTCAAACGGTTCGCCTTCCATAATATCGACAGGGTTACTGATTGCCTTACCATCAAAATCAGCAACAAAAGGATGCGGGGCTGTTGTTACCCATTCATCCCAATGTTTATACATCAGGTCTGTGACAATAATACCAGTAGCCTTATCCAGGTCGGGATATTTATCTGCCGTACTTTTGACTGTCTTTACCTGTGAAATAAACAGGACTTTCTTCTCATCGGGAGAGAAGGCGAAACCTTCGATATCCCCTTCATATTCAGAGAGCTGTCTGCGGTCGCTTCCATCCGGATTCATTTCCCAAAGCTGGCTGCTGCCGCTTTCATTGCAAAGGAAAGCGATTTTTTTCCACCTTTAATCCAAACAGCTTCATTTTCGGAATAAGACGTTTTGTAATCTGCTTATTGTCCGTCCCGTCTGCATTCATAACAAACACTTCGCGATTACTTCTGTTTTCCGGTACGCTGTAGTAGGCTACAGTATACACTACTTTCTGTCCGTCCGGAGATACATTCATCCCCCCGATACGTCCCATTGCCCAAAGCACTTCCGGCGTCATCCGTCCGTCTTTGACTTTAATATCCGAACGCCCGATCACATTTTCCGTGTTTCCTTTCTGTTGGGTCGCACGATCGCACGTTTTTCCATCCCCACTATAAGCTCCAAATAATAAGGATGTTGCCATAACCGTTGTTCCGATAGATTTATTCATGTAGTTTATAATATATTGTGTTTTGGGCACGAAAGTACAAAATATAATTTATATCTTTGTCCCATTAATTTAAGAACTGAACAGTATGAATAAGATTTGGTTATTTGGAGCCTCCATATGTATGGTTTTAGCATTAGGTTCTTGTAAACCTAAACAGAGTGCGTATAAGGCTGCTTACGAACAAGCAAAAGAAAAAGAATCGACAGCTCCGGTCGAGGTGGTCGAAGAAGAGGAAGTAGTTGAAGAGGTAACTCCGGTTTCTAAACCGAGAACTTCCAACGTCAGTACACGCGCAGAAAGAATTAATGCTGCACAAGGTGAAGATGCAAGCAGACTGAAACGTTACAGTGTCGTTATCGGCAGTTTCAAGAACAAAACAAATGCTTACGCTTTGAAAGAACGTATGCAGAACGACGGATATAACGCTGTTTTGGGAGAAAACGAACAAGGTATGCTTCGTGTGATCGTCGCCAGTTTCAATGACAAAGCCGATGCTGCGGACAGCCGCGATGCAATCAAAGCAAAATACGCTCCAAACTTCCAGGATGCATGGATTCTGGAAAGACAATATTAAAAATCCAATCCACGGTAATAAAAAAGGATGAGTCTTGACAGATTCATCCTTTTTTTATTGCTTGCCGTCCCGATTCCATGCTCCTCCGGTTTTGAATACACGAGCATGAAAAACTTTAATCCAATTTCAATACAGCCAAGAACGCTTTTTGTGGAACCTCAACTGTACCGATCTGTTTCATTCGTTTCTTTCCCTCTTTCTGTTTTTCAAGCAACTTACGTTTACGGGAGATATCACCGCCATAACATTTAGCCGTTACATCTTTACGAACTGCCTTTATCGTTTCGCGGGCAATGATCTTGGCTCCGATAGCCGCCTGGATAGCGATATCGAACTGTTGCCGAGGAATCAGCTCTTTCAGTTTTTCACACATACGCCGGCCGAAGGCAACGCTGTTGTCCATATGAGTCAGCGTCGAAAGAGCGTCCACCGGTTCCCCGTTCAGAAGAATATCCAGTTTAACCAGCTTGCTCGGACGAAAATCATGGATATGGTAATCAAAAAGAAGCATACCCTTTAGAAATACTTTCAGTTTGTCATAAAAATCGATTACGATCTCACCTAAAGGCATATCATAATGAATCTCGACACGATCACCGGAAATGTATTCCTGCTTGATCAATATGCCACGTTTACCCAGACAAAGTGTCATGATCGGACCGATAAAAGTCGTATTAGTAATAACAGACGCACGGATGTACGGTTCATCAATATGGTCGATCAACGTAGGATCGGGCAAGCCGCCCGGATTATGAACCTCCGTACAGTTGCCTTTCTTATCGTAAACTTTATAAGACACATTAGGAACGGTCGTGATCACATCCATATTGAACTCACGGTCCAAACGTTCCTGCACAATCTCCATATGCAACAACCCCAGGAAACCACAACGGAAACCAAAGCCCAATGCCGCTGAGCTTTCCGGCTGGAATGTCAAAGAGGCGTCGTTTAACTGGAGTTTTTCCAAAGAAGCGCGCAAATTCTCAAAATCTTCGCTGTCGATCGGATAAACACCGGCAAAGACCATCGGTTTCACTTCTTCGAACCCAGCTATCGCGTCTTTCGCCGGACGGGCCACATGGGTGATAGTATCTCCAACCCGGACCTCGCGAGAAGTTTTAATACCAGAAATAATATAACCGACATCCCCGGTACGAATCTCATCACGAGGAGACATCGTAAGCTTCAATACTCCAACCTCATCGGCATCATACTCCTTACCGGTTGCAATAAATTTGACATGATCTCCTTTACGGATCACCCCGTTTACGACTTTGAAGTAAGCAATAATGCCACGGAAGGGATTAAACACAGAGTCAAAAATCAAGCACTGCAACGGAGCTTCCGGATCACCTTTCGGAGCCGGCACTTTTTCGACAATTGTATTTAAAATGTCATATACCCCTTCTCCCGTCTTACCACTGGCCCGGAGAATATCTTCCCGAGGACACCCCAACAGTTCGACAATCTGGTCTTCCACCTCATCCGGCATTGCACTCGGAAGGTCTATCTTGTTCATGATCGGAATAATCTCCAAATCATTTTCTATTGCCATATACAAATTGGAAATAGTCTGTGCCTGAATACCCTGAGCTGCGTCAACAATCAGCAAAGCACCTTCACAAGCTGCAATCGAACGGGATACTTCATATGAAAAGTCGACATGTCCCGAGAGTATCGATCAGATTCAGGATATATTCTTCTCCTTTATAATTATACTTCATCTGAATGGCATGACTCTTGATCGTAATGCCTCGTTCACGCTCCAAGTCCATATCGTCCAGAACCTGCGCCTGCAAATCTTTACCTTCTACTGTCTTGGTATACTCAAGCAAACGGTCGGCCAAAGTACTTTTACCATGGTCAATATGAGCAATAATACAAAAATTGCGGATATTCTTCATCTGCTAAACTTATTTAGGTGTGCAAAGATAGGAAATTTAGGCTAAATTGTTATACATTTGGCATACCATTTGTTATTAATAATATATGACACTACAAGAAATAAACAAAGCATACAACCGCATAGTCGGTTCATTAGACAGTAAAGAATTGAAGAATGCCTTCGATTCCTTACAGGCTCTTATTGCAGGAAGTCGCGAATATTCTTTCAGGACAAGCTGAACGAACTGCAGGACACCTACAAATATATGCTGCGCTACCGGATTGAAGGAGCAAAAGATCCGATGCAGGAACAGATATACAACAATCTACAGGCATCGACTTATGAATTGGCCGATTCAGTCAAGCAGAAAGCAGTAGCTGAGGAATCTCCCCTATCCTATTACAGCCGCCGAAGAAGCCTGAACATACAGCCTTCTCTCACTTACAAACAGCTGCATGACCAACTGCTCTTAGAACATGAAGCCGGAAAGCACAAAGAAAGTGACGCATTCAATATTCTCATCTTTAATAAGATATGGGTATCTTCTTTTCTGAAAAGAGAGGAAGCTGAAGATATCCGCGGCATGCTACACGACAATGCACTACCTTTTACAACCGGTAGCCAGATTGTTTCCGCCTTGATGTTAGGATTGCAAGAGGCGTTCGACAGAGAAAAGATACTTTTTATTGTTCGACGCAGCCAGCCATCCGAACGAAGAGGTCAAAGTCAGAGCATTAATTTCAATCCTGATCACTTTATACACATATAGAAAACGGACGCAGTTATATCCGCAGATAGCTGACAGGCTAGCGGCTTTGGCCGAAACTCCGGGGTTCATCAAAACGATCCGCACAATCATCCTACGCTTCATCTTAGCCCGCGAGACAGAGAAGATCACCCGCAAACTACAGGATGAGATCATCCCGGAAATGTTAAAATTGAGTCCAAAGCTCAGCAAAAAGATCAATCTCAACGAACTCACCCCTGAAGATTTGACAGGAAATGAAATGAACCCAGAATGGGAAAGCTTCTTTTCTGACAGTACCCTCGGAAAGAAAATGGTAGAATTCGGGGAGCTTCAACATGAAGGGCCGACGTCATGCACTCGACCTTTGTTCATTTGAAAAATTTCCCGTTTTTCCATGAATTAAGCAACTGGCTGCTTCCATTCACAATCGAGCATTCTTATTTCGATGATCAGTTCACTCCGGACAACGAAGCTGAAAAGCAGATGCTCGACTCTATGACATTCGCTGCTTTTATGTGCAATTCGGATAAATATTCGCTTTATTTCAGCATGATGCAATTACCGAAAGAAGCCCGAAAGATGATGATGAACCAATTCGACAGCCAGGCCACAGAAATGATCCAGCAGAATAAAGAAGAATTGATCAGCAAACGTGGAAAACAGGATACGATCATCGGACAGTACATACAAGACCTGTATCGTTTCTTCAAACTATATCCGGGCCATTTGGATTTTACGGATATCTTCACGATGCCGCTCGACTTCCACAATCTTGCCATCCTTCGCCCTTATATTTCTGATAAAGAAAGCCTTACAAACATCGCTGAATATTATCTCCGTAAAAACTATTTTAGCGATGCACTGACCATATTCAACCAATTGGCAAAAACGGATCAAGATAGCGACATTCTTTTCCAGAAAATCGGCTATTGCAAGCAAATGGAAGGAGACTTGAAGGGCGCCCTGGAAGCCTACCTACACGCAGACTTGTTGAATTCCGAAAGCAAATGGGTAATCCGACGAATCGCCGGTTGCTACCGTTCACTTAAACAACCGGAAGAGGCTTTGAAATATTACCGCCGGTACGAAGCTTTAAATCCGGATAATTTATCAGTTCAAATCAGCATTGGCCATTGCCATCTCGAACTAAAGGATTATAACGAAGCGTTGAAATGCTTCTTCAAAGTCGATTACCTGGATAACAAAAGCCATAAGGCATGGCGACCTATTGCATGGTGTTCTTTCCTGACAGGGAAATATGACCAAGCACGGAATTACTACAAAAAAGATACTGGATAACCAACCCCACGCACAAGATCTGCTGAATGCCGGACATACCGAATGGGCACTGCAGAATATCAAGGGCGCTCTCTCCTTTTACCAGCAGGCGGTGCAAATGGAAAACGGCAACATCCTTAAGTTCCAAGAACAGTTCAGCCAAGATGTAGCAGACCTGTTGATCGCCGGTATAGAAGAAGCCGAAGTCGCCCTGATGCTGGATCAGTTAAGATATAAAATAGAAGGAGCTATTTAAAAATTTAAAATGGAGAATTAAAATTAGCTACATCTGTAATTTTCAATTCTCCATTTTAAAATTCCTTTATCCTCTGCTTCCAAGACTATCCGTATCGGGATTGAGTTCTTTGACAGCATCCTTCACTTCTTTCTCACCTATCGGATAAGTAACAGCTACTTGTTGTACGGGGTATTCTTCCTTTTCCCTATCCACAGCTTTCGATTCGGCATTCTCCGGAATCTTGGCAAAATTTTTGTTCATATCATTCACTATTTATGTTTCTATAGCTATTCAACAATAAAAATGGCCCGGAAGTTCCGAGCCATTCAATCAACCAAAAACAAAAAAAACTAAAAACCTAAACATCAACCATCTTTTTCTTTTTGCTCTACTATACGTTAAGGTTTACTAACTACTAAACAATCTTTCTAACCTAAAAACTAAACCTATCAAATCATATATATATTTCCCTTGTTTCCTATTCCTCGTATGCCGGCCATGCCCCCTCTTTCGTACAGACATAAGCAGCTGTGCGGACGGCAAATTCATGCGCTTCCCTTAGCGAAGCCCCTTTCAGCAACGAAATGACCAATGCTCCGGAGAAAGCATCACCTGCTCCAACCGTATCCGCCACCTGCACTTCCGGGTTTTGCAAAGTCGATTCTTCATTAGCGGTATATATCGTACTATAAGCTCCTCCGGCCGTCAGAACCACCAAGCGGAGATTATAGTGTTCTATAAACCAATGAGCCACCTCCTTGTCCGTTCCTTCCAAATGAAACATATCCCGCAGGACGACCAACTCCCCGTCATTCACCTTCAACATATTTGCTAGATAAAGCGACTCTTCGATCAACTCTTTCGTATAATAATGCTGACGCAAATTGATGTCAAAACAACGATAAGCATCGTCCGGGGCAAAAGAAAGAATCGCCTGTATCGTCTCTCTCGACTGTGCGGAACGCTGTCCTAACGTACCGAAGCAAATGGCATCCGCCCGTTCGGCCAAATCAATCGCATTTGACGTCGGAGAAAGATGATCCCAAGCTACACGTTCATTAATAATATAGTCAGGGACACCATCCTGCAGAGTAACCTGTACCGTTCCGGTCGGATAAGGGACTTTCTCGATCAGATACCGGATCGAATTATTATCCAGTTCTTCGAGGATTTCGCGCCCCAGCCCATCGTCTCCCACGGCGCTGATAGCATATCCTTCCGCTCCCAACCGCGACGCATGGTAGACAAAATTGATAGGAGCACCGCCTGCTTTCTTTCCTGTTGGCAACATGTCCCACAGGAGTTCTCCTATGCCTACTACGACCGGTTTCTTATTGTTGCTTTGCATTGTTTCATTATAGTTTATTTGACAAGGATAATTTATTATCTACGATGCAAAGATAGAGACAGGTAGCAGATGCGACGATAACTAATGCTACAAGATTGATAACACTTGTTACATTATACTCTTATTTTCGAGTTACATGCACAAATGTTACACAAATGTAACGAGCGTTATCAAAGAGAAGAATATTATTCCTTTTCCAGATACTCCGTCGGAGTAATATTGTAAACGGCTTTAAAACATTTCGAGAAATAAGCAGGCGAACCGAAGCCCGTCGCATAAGCCACCTCATTCACATTCCCGGCTTTCCGTCGGAGTAGAGCAGCAGCTTTCTTCAAACGATAGTTACGCAGGAAATCGGTCGGTGTCACTCCGGCAAGCTCCTTCACCTTCCGGTAAAGATGCACACGCGACAAGCCCAATTTTTCACTACCTTTCTCAATACTGAAATCCGGATCGGCATAGGACTCTTCGATCAGTTTCAAGAAACGATTCATAAAAAGATCGTCCATGCTTCCCGCTTTTTCCTCCTTCACGGAAACAGCAGGCGAAGAAGCATCGCGAGCATAAGCCTCACGCAACCGGACACGATCCTCCAGCAGCTTGATGATACGCAGTTTCACGACTTCTATGTTAAAGGTTTCTGGATATACGCGTCCGCACCACTGGCAGCCCCGTACATCTGTTGCTTGTCGTCGGACAAAGCAGTCAACAGCATAACCGGAAGATGGCTCAGGACAATATCCGACTTGATCTTACGACAAAGATCGAAACCGTTCATTTCCGGCATCATCACATCGCTGATAACCATCGAGATATCTTCGTTCATCAGTACCTCCAAAGCCTTCACGCCGTTATCGGCAACCAACACACGGAAGTTCTGTTTTAATTCCGCCTGCAAGTAACTCTGTATATCAAGATCATCTTCTACGACCAGAACAGTATAATTGTAGGTACGGTTCAAAACCTCCTGCAATTCATCCGTGTTCAAGTCGGCGACACCACTGGAAAGCTCGGTTACGGAAAGATCGAATATACAAGATTCGTCAAAATGAGATTTACCTTTCAAGAGGATGACCGTAAAGACAGTACTCTTATGCGGAACACTCTCCACCCGGATCGTGCCTTTGTGCATGTGGACGAACTCACGCGTCAAGTGCAGACCGATCCCCGTCCCCGTCACATAGTTCTGGTCACCGGTAAAGAAACGGTCAAAGACGGAAGCAATATTTTCCGACGGAATACCTTTGCCATTATCTTCGACAGAAAGCTCGACCTGATCTCCTTTATCTTTCAGATGGATCGTGACCGTACCTCCGTCCAGCGTGAACTTGAATGCATTGGACAAAAGATTGGCCAGAATCTTCTCCATCTTATCCCTGTCTACCCATATATTAACAGAAGGGCAGTCATGCTCAAACGTGAAATGTATCTGCTTGGTGGCAGCCATCGTATCGAAATAAGATTTCACTTCTGCCACAAAAGCAACTAAATCTACCTCTCCGACCCGCATATTCATCTTATTGCTCTCTACCTTTCGAAAATCAAGTAACTGGTCCACGACTCTCTTCAACCTTTCCGCATTTTTCCGAATGATACGGATATCGTCTGCCAATGAAGAACCTTCCGGAGCCTCTTTCGACAGCTTGCCGAGCGGACCGAGGATCAACGTCAACGGCGTCTTGATCTCGTGTGTGATATTGGTAAAGAATTGCAGTTTCTGAGCCGTCGACTTCTCAATATAACGGTTTGCCTCAGCCAATTCTTCTTTTTTGCTGTTGCACCTGCAAGTTCGTACGTTTCAGCTCGCGGTTCTTCCGCTTCACCGCCCGGTTCACATGGACCACGTACAAGGCGGACAAAAGCAACATCCCCATCAGCAAAAGGATAATGCCGACGGAGTTTTGGAGGAACGTGTATTTGGAAAGCATACTCTCAAATTCTCCCGTTGCAACTCGATCTGGTGCTGATAGTCGACCACCTGTTCGGACTGGATAAACAGCGTTCCGGCATTGTTCTTATCGATCAAGGCAGAAGAGAGCAAATATTGCCGGGACACATCTTCTCCGTTCAATATCTGCATGGCTACACGGATAGCAAGGCTCCCACCCGTCGGATACAAGACCGAAGCGGCCAACTCTCCGTGCATGACGGCTTCCAGCCCCGATCCCCGTCCCGAAACGGCATCGATCCCCACAAAACAAATCCTGTCCGCCAATCCGGGATGCATCCTTTCGATTGCCCTGCGGGCAGCCATTGCCATCACATCATTATGGGCAAACACAACATCCACCTCCTCCAGCGAATCCATTTCCGCTATCTCCTTCTCCACCGTTTCCGGCTTCCATTTCCCGAATATTTCCTTCACCTTGATGCGGGAGTTCAGAACCTCCATAAAACCGCGATGGCGATCCTGCGCCGGAGAAGAACCGGACAAGCCCCATACTTCCAATACGGTAGGATATTTCTCTTTCACCTGTCGGTTCACGAAAAAGCCGGCCTGGCGACCGATCTCGTAATTGTTACCACCGATATAAGTCGTATATTCGTCCGAACTGATCTTCCGGTCTACCAGGATAGTCGGAATGCCGGCACGGTAGGCCTCAATCGCAATAGGAGTGACAGGTTCCGATTCATTGGCGGAGATAATCAATAGATCGACCTTACGTTTTATCAGGCTGCGTATCTGCTCCACCTGCAACAAACTACTGTCCGCTGCATCCTCGACTAACAGGGAGACGCCCGGATATTCGGAGGCCTGCACCTTCATATCCAGCAACATCGATTTACGCCAAGAACCTTCAAGCGTACACTGCGAGACGCCGATAACAAACTTTTTCTTCTCCGAATCTGTTTTGCAGGAAAAGCAGGATGCCAGAAGTAAGACCAGCAGAGCGTAATAAGTTAGAGCAGGTTTCATTCTGTTTTATTTACAGGTTTCTGCAAATGTACGGAGAAATGGCATACCAGCCAATATTTATTTTGTACATTCGTCCTCCAGTAATCAATTATTCGCATGAAGATCATAAACGAAGCTTTATTGAATGAAACGACCGGGCGTGCCAAACAGTCGCCTCGGCTACGCATGAACTACAACTTTCATGAGCATTTGGACGATCCCGTCAACCGTTTGCTCAATGCCCTGGAACCGGGAACCTACCTCCGCCCACACCGCCATCTGAACCCTAAAAAGATGAAATATTCCTCCTGCTGCGCGGTCGCATTGCTGTATTCCTCTTTGACAACAAAGGGGAAATCACCCAAACACAGATACTCGATCCGAAAGAAGGTGTTTACGGCGCCGAAATAAAGGCGGGAACATGGCACGGGCTGTTAGTTCTAGAATCCGGCTCTGTCATATATGAAATCAAGGAAGGGCCGTTCGCTCCGCTCGCTCCGGAAAAATTTCGCTCCCTGGAGTCCGGCTCCAGAAGACACGAAAGGGGTGGCAAAATATATGGAGTTATTAGGAAAGGCAATATAACCTTGCACTACCTTCCCGTTCCCCTTAAAGAAAACTTTAGTTTCATGCAAGGGAAACTTTATTTTCATAGGGATGAAACTTCTTTTTCATCCCCATGAAACTGTCGTTCCATCCTTATGAAACTGTTATCACATACCTATCGGCTCCTTTATTGCTGGAATACTTTTGTCAAACGGATCATGGCTTCTTTCACCGGACAGTCATTCTTATCCGTTCTGACAATAGCGTTCTCATAATTTTCAACTTTCAAATACCAACATCTGACAATGCTTGCAGTCGAACTGCAACCGGAGGCGCGTATCTTTATAAAGCAGATAATACGGTTCCTTGTAGGGAGACTTGTCTTTCTGATAAGTAGGACACCACCCCATGCTGTAGCGCAGGCAGTGTTTGGTAAACATCAACGGAACATCTTTCCGGGGAGACAGTTCAAATGCCGGGTCAATCTGTTCCACCCCGTGATCCTGGTAGAACGAACGGGCTTTCCCGTTGGCAACATTCCCCAAATAAGTAAGTTGGCGTTCGGGGAAAGGTATCGACACGGACGGCTGCACACGTTTCACTGTCTCACGAGGATAGCGGGCACGGCGTGCTTCCAGCAACTTCTCCACCCTCTACGGCGCATATCGGCAAGCAGAGAAGAGGGAACGAACCAGTTTTCAGACAAACCGACCACCACCTTCGATGCCTCGAAAGGCGTATTCCCCAACTTGGATAGCTGTGTCCGTATATTATCCTGCTGTTCACGACGCGCCAGCTCTTTCGCAAACGGCTCGGTCAGCATGATCCGTGCTCCCCGTCTCATCCTCCATACAAAGCGTAAAACCGAAGGGATTGTCCAAGAACTCGATCTCCACGGACAGCTTGCGTTCGGCTGAAGGCTTGGCGAGCAGTTTATCAAATGCCTGGTCGAAATTGCGGTAAAGCGGAGTCTTGGGGGTAAGCTGCGGCATATCCAGCGGAAACACCCGGTTTGCCTCCACCCGGTTGACGCGGAAACCCTCCAACTCGCCTTTCCTATTAAAGAAAACAAGCCCGTCTCCATTGTTCAATTGCTTCAAGCCGGCCACAGTAAAAGAATTGCCTTTGATCTCTTTGACCATCCCGACAGGTTCGCCCAACGACTTAGGTGTATTGAAAGCGGTAATATCCGCCGTCCGCCCCTCCAAAAGGAACGTAGTGAACCCACGGTTAAAACTCTTTTTCAGCTACCGGCTCGAACGTATAAGTGCTTCGACCAGCAGAAGCACGACGATATTCCGGACGGCGGGACAGGACTGCATCTAACTTCTTCCGATAATAAGCCGTGATATTCTTGACATAGCCGGCATCTTTCAACCGCCCTTCGATCTTGAGGGAAGAAACACCTGCATCCAACAGGGCTTCCAGCTGATCCGAACGGTTCATGTCCTTGAGCGAAAGCAGATGTTTGTTGCTGACGATCTCCGTCCCTGTCGCATCGACCATCGTATAGGGCAGGCGGCAATATTGGGCGCATTCTCCGCGATTGGCACTACGTCCACTCAAAGCGGCGCTCAGATAACATTGCCCGCTATAGCTGACGCAGAGGGCGCCGTGCACAAATACTTCCAGCGGAACGGTAGTCGCTTCCGATGTCCGGCGAATCTCGTTCAGCGACAATTCACGTGCCAGAACCACCTGTGTAAAGCCTGCGGCTTCGAGGAAACGGACCTTTTCCGGTGTGCGGTTGTCCGTCTGCGTGCTGGCGTGAAGCGGAATAGGAGGCAGGTTCAGCCGGGTAATCCCCATATCCTGAATGATCAGGGCATCCGTCCCGACACGCCAGAGATCCCAGATCATCCGTTCGGCTTCTTCCAACTCATCTTCTTTCAATATCGTGTTAAGCGTAACATAGATGCGGGCGCCATACAGATGCGCATACTCGCAAAGCTCACGTATATCATCCAAAGAGTTGCCGGCAGCAGAACGCGCACCGAACTTGGGCGCACCGATATAGACGGCATCGGCACCGTGATTAATCGCTTCAATCCCGCAATTGAGGTCTTTAGCCGGAGAGAGAAGTTCTATAGGACGGGATTTTGTTTGCATGCTATTATTTCTTATTTCTTGATTACAAATCACCCAACTTGCTGATATCCTCGATACGGAACGGGGTTTCCTGATAGACATAATAGTTCAGCCAGTTGGTGAACAGAAGATTGGCATGACCACGCCAGCGGACCACCGGACCGAGGGCCGGATTGTTATTACGGTAATAGTTACGGGGAACGGCAATAGGCAATCCCTTGTTCACGTCGCGCATATACTCGTCATTCAGCGTGTAAGGCGAGTATTCGGAATGCCCAGTGATAAAAAACTCGCGTCCTCCGCGCGCCATCGCCATATAGACACCAGACTCTTCGCTTTCGGACAAGAGCGTCAAATCGGGAACTTTCATCACATCCTCGCGGCGTATCTCCGTATGCCGGCTGTGCGGCACATAGAACTCGTCGTCGAAGCCTCGGAAGATCGGCACATAGGGCTCGCGCAACGTATGGCGGAACACGCCGAACATCTTGGCTGGCAGATCATATTTGGGGACACCATAAAATGGTACAACCCGGCTTGCGCCGCCCAGCATATATATAAGGTAGAAGTCACATGCGTAGCGCCCAATCGAATATCTCGGTCACTTCCTCCCAATAGTTCACTTCCTCGAAAGGCATCTGCTCTACCGGAGCACCTGTGATAATCATGCCGTCGTAAAATCATCCTGCATCTCGTCAAAGTCTTTATAGAATTCCTTCATATGCTCGATCGGCGTGTTCTTGGGAGTATGGCCTTTTATCTTCATAAAGTCGAGCTCCACTTGCAAGGGGGTATTGCTCAGGAGGCGAACAAGGTCCGTCTCCGTCGTGATCTTCAGTGGCATCAAGTTCAGCACAACTACACGTAGCGGACGAATGTCCTGCTCAGACGCACGCAACGAGTCCATCACAAAGATGTGCTTTTCTTCAACAGCTCAACAGCTGGCAAGTTCTTCTGTAGGTTTAAAGGCATCTTCTTTCCTTAATTATTTATACAAGGCACAAAGATAGTGAGAAATTGCCTTTCGTTGAAAATAAATCGTTGTTTCCCGCGTTTGTAGATTTAATAATTAGATGGAATATGAAGATTCGTGCAATAGCTACACTACTATTTATATTATTTTCGATAAGTGCTTTCGGGCAGGGACGTGCCAAAATCAGCGGTTATATCCGCGACGCGGACGGTAATCCGCTGGACTTGGTCAATATCCGGGTCAAGAACACGTTAAACGGGACGATGAGTAATGAAAAAGGCCACTACTCGCTTTCGGTCGCAACCGGTGACTCGGTGACGCTTATCTATTCATGCCTGGGCTACAACAAGGCCGAAAGGATCCTACCTCAGGTAACCAAAGATATGCGTCTCAACGTGCAGATGAACTATACATCACTCGAACTGGGAGAAGTCGTAGCTACCGCCATCCGAAAGCAGACAACCACCCTTGAAAACCCTGAATGCCGACCGCGTCAAACTACTCCCCGACCCTGCCGGAGGAAGCATTGAAAGTCTGGTCGTTACATTTGCAGGCGTTACTTCCAATAACGAATTAAGTTCGCAATACTCCGTACGCGGCGGCAGTTATGACGAAAATATCGTATATGTGAACGGACTGGAAGTGTTCCGTCCGCTGCTCATCCGTTCCGGACAACAGGAAGGGTTGAGTTTTATCAACCCGGACATGACGGAAGCCGTCAATTTCTCCGCCGGAGGATTCGAAGCCCGTTATGGGGACAAGATGAGTTCCGTGCTGGACATCACCTACAAAAAACCGAAAGGATTCGAAGGTTCGGCTTCCGCCAGCCTGCTGGGAGCCAATGCTTATGTGGGCAGTTCTTCCGGCAAGTTCACACAGGTGACCGGTTTCCGTTACAAAACAGGACGATCTCTTTTGAAAACAACCGATACGGATGCCGAATATGATCCTAATTTCATTGATTTGCAGACTTATATGACATACCAGCTTGCTCCCAAATGGGAGATCAACTTTCTCGGAAACTTAGCCATAAACAATTATAAGTTCATTCCCCACACCCGAGAGACTTCTTTTGGAACGGCAACAAATGCCAAAAAATTTAAAGTATTCATGAGTGGCCAGGAACGGGATAAGTTCGAAACGTTATTCGAGCACTCACTTTAAAGCATAACCTGAACGACAATACGGAACTCGGCTTGCAAGCATCCGCCTTTACCAGTAAGGAAGAGGAAGGATATGATATTGCCGGTGATTACTGGCTGGGAGATGCAGCCGAAGAAGGAGGCGGAGAAATACAGAAATTATCCATCGCACGCTATAACGAGCACGCTCGCAACCGTCTGCACTCCAATATCATGAATGTCGGGCATTATGGTGTCGCTCGCATAAAAAACAATACGTTGAAATGGGGTGCTACCGTCCAGTTGGAGAAAATCAACGACAAGATCAGCGAATGGGAAAAACGCGACTCCGCCGGATACTCGTTACCGCAAGGGGGCGGAATGTCAACGTGATCGCAAACCTGTTCTCGGATAACAAACTGGAAAGCACACGTATTTCCGGCTATTTGCAGGATGTATTCAAGTTTCGTACCAAACAAGGACTGTTCACGCTGGTTGGTGGTGTACGCGGCAGCTATTGGAGTTATAACAGGGAATTTATATTCAGCCCGCGTGCTTCAATAGGTTTCATTCCGAACTTCGACCAGAACCTGACATTTCGGCTGGCTTCCGGTCTGTATTATCAGTCTCCGTTCTATAAGGAATTACGTACAACTGTGCAGGACGAACACGGCAACAGTATCATACAACTGAACAAAAACCTGAAATCACAGCGTTCCATCCATGTCATTGCAGGAGGCGATTATACATTCCGGGCATCCGGCAGAAATTTCAAAGTCAGTGCCGATATGTATTATAAAAAATTGGATAACCTGAACCCCTATACGGTGGATAATGTCAAAATCCGATACTACGGCGAGAACTGTGCGCAAGGCCATGCGATGGGGCTCGATGTCAAATTCTTCGGCGAATTTGTTCCGGGTACGGACTCCTGGATCAGCTTCTCCCTAATGAAAGCGGAGCAAAGCATCCGAGGGAGCGAATATGTACCGATGCCTAACAGCCAAGGTTATAATGTCTCGCTCTTTTTTCAGGATTATTTCCCCGGATACAAACGTGTCAAACTGAATCTGAAAGGCGTACTGTCCGGCGGCCTTCCCGTCACAGCCCCACGTACAGGCTACGAGGACGGCTATTTCCGTACTCCGACCTACAAACGCGTGGACCTCGGTTTCTCCTACCAGCTTGCCGGGGGAACGGATGCAATCATGGATCGCGGATTCTTCCGCAATCTCAAGAACATTTGGCTCGGATTGGATATTTTCAACTTGTTCGACATAAAGAACACTAGTTCCTATTATTGGATTACCAATATAGACAACCACCAGTACGCAATCCCTAATTACCTGACCGGAAGACAATTGAATATTCGACTTATCGTTGATTTTTAACCACATGATTTCAAAAATATGCTTTTTAAACATATCCGGATCATGCTGATAAATATTAACGAATTATTTCTCTATTAATAAAAAAGAGTGTACCTTTGCCAACATAGAACAAAAAGCAATATTAAATTACTAAATTATTATTGACATGGAACTTACACATATCGAACATTTGGGTATCGCAGTAAAGAGCATCGAAGCTTGCCTGCCGTATTATGAAGAAGTTTTAGGACTAAAATGCTACAACATCGAAGAAGTAGCAGACCAGAAAGTAAAAACTGCATTCTTTAAAGTAGGCCAGACTAAGATCGAGTTGCTGGAGCCGACAAGGAAGACAGTACAATCGCTAAATTTATCGAAAAAGAAAGGTGAAGGTATCCACCACATTGCATTTGCTGTTCCCGACGTACAGGCAGCATTGGACGAAGCCGAATCAAAAGGTATCAAGCTGATCGACAAAGCTCCTCGTGGAGGTGCAGAAGGCTTGAACATTGCATTCCTTCACCCGAAATCGACATGCAGCGTTCTGACCGAACTTTGCATGCCGGGGAAAATAAGAAACAATTGACAATTGAGAATTGACAATTATTTGATGCTATTCAATTGTCAATTCTCAATCGTTAATTGCCAATTAAATAAGTTCATTTCTAACAACAAATCTATAGTACAATGAGTAACCAACTTGAAAAAAGTAAAGGAGCTTATCGCCCTTCGCGAAACAGCTCGTTTAGGTGGTGGAGAAAAAGAATCGAATCTCAGCACAAAAAGGTAAATACACCGCACGCGAACGTATTGCCATGTTGCTGGATGAGGAAGTTTTGAAGAATTCGATATGTTCGTACAACATCGTTGTACAAACTTCGGTGTTGAAAAACTAAGTATTTGGGCGACGGTATCGTAACAGGTTACGGAACGATCGACGGACGTCTGGTATATATTTATGCTCAGGATTTCACCGTGTTCGGCGGTGCTTTATCCGAAGCATTGGCCATGAAGATCTGTAAAGTAATGGATCAGGCCATGAAGATGGGTGCTCCCGTTATCGGTCTGAACGACTCGGGTGGCGCACGTATCCAGGAAGGTGTCAACGCCTTGGCCGGTTATGCAGAAATCTTCCAACGTAATATCTTGGCTTCCGGGTTATTCCTCAGATTTCCGGTATCTTCGGTCCATGTGCCGGCGGTGCGGTTTACTCTCCTGCCCTGACAGACTTCAATATCATGACCCGCGGAACAAGTTACATGTTCCTGACTGGTCCGAAAGTTGTAAAAACAGTTACAGGCGAAGACGTTACACAGGAACAATTAGGTGGCGCAAGCGTACATACGACCAAATCCGGTGTGGCCCACTTCGCAGTCGATACGGAAGAAGACGGTTTACAGTTGATCCGCAAATTGATCAGCTTCCTGCCGCAGAACAACCTGGAAGAAACTCCTCTGATCGAATGTAAAGACCCGATCGACCGTCTGGATGACAACCTGAACGACATCATCCCTGACAATCCTAACCAGGCTTACGATATGTATGAAGTTATCGGAACCATCATCGATAACGGCGAATTTCTGGAAGTACATGCCGACTATGCCAAGAACATTATCGTCGGTTTCGCCCGTTTTAACGGCCAGACTGTCGGTATCGTAGCCAACCAGCCGAAAGTAATGGCAGGCTGTCTGGACAGCAACGCCTCCCGCAAGGCAGGTCGTTTCGTCCGTTTCTGTGATGCTTTCAACATTCCTTTGGTTACATTGGTTGACGTACCGGGATTCTTACCGGGTACAGGCCAGGAATACAACGGTGTTATCCTGCACGGAGCCAAATTGCTTTACGCTTACGGCGAAGCCACAGTGCCTAAAGTAACTGTAACATTGCGTAAATCTTACGGTGGAGCCTATTGTGTGATGAGCTCCAAACATCTGCGTGGCGATATGAACTACGCATGGCCGACAGCCGAAATCGCAGTTATGGGCCCAAGCGGCGCTGTAGAAGTGATCTTTGCAAAAGAAGTGGCTGCCTCGGAAGATCCGAAAGCTTGCGCTGCAGAAAAAAGAAGCCGAATACAAAAAAGCATTTGCAAACCCATACAATGCAGCTCAATATGGCTATATCGACGATGTTATCGAACCTCGTAACACTCGTTTCCGTATTATTCGTGCTTTACAACAATTGCAGACCAAGAAGTTAAGCAATCCTGCCAAGAAACATGACAATCTGCCTCTATAATTCTTAAAACAGGAAATGAATATGATTAATAAGAAAATAGGGGTATTGCTGCTGTTCGCGTTGCTCGTTTCATTCGGAGCAAAAGCACAGCGTGCAACCTCCATGCGAATAAATGAAGTGCTGGTCATCAACGAAGATAACTTTGTTGATGATTACGGCAAACGCCATGCCTGGATCGAATTGTTCAACAATTCGGCCGGTTCGGTCAATATCGCCGGTTGCTACTTGACTAATGACAAGAGCAACCCGAAAAATATCCGATTCCGAAGGGCGACGTTCTAACAGTAATTCCTCCTCGCCAGCACACTTTGTTCTGGGCAGACGGAGAACCGGATCGGGGAACATTCCATGTCAATTTCACGCTCGACCCATCAAAAAGAAAATTACATTGCGTTATACGATGCAGACGGTAGAACTGTGATCGATGAGATCGTTATCCCTGCTTCACAAAAAGCAGATGTTAGCTATGGTAGAACTTTAGACGGACAAGGTGAATGGACAGCTCTGACAAAAGTTACACCCAGCACCAATAACGTAACATTGGATTCTAACGAGAAAATCGAAAACTTTAAAGAAAATGATTCTTGGGGTATCGGTATGACCCTGACTGCCATGGCAGTTGTGTTCTCCGGATTATTCCTGTTGTTCATCATCTTTAAACAAATCGGAAAGCTCTCGATCGCGGCCAGCAAACGCAATGCACAGAAAGCGGCCGGAGCGGCTGTTATTGCAGACAATGCAGGTCAGGAATCCGGGAAACCTTTGCGGCTATCGGTGCGGCTCTATACGAAATGAGCGACGACAACCACGACATCGAACATACGGTTCTGACGATCCGCAAGGTTCAAAGATCTTATTCTCCGTGGAGTTCCAAGATTTACGGTCTGCGTGAAGTTCCCAAAAAGTAATTATCTCTAAAAACAAACAAGAATGAAAAGTTTTAAATATACTATTAACGGTAACGTATATAAAGTACATATCAGCTCGGTAGTGGATGACATCGCTGAAGTAGAAGTAAACGGTACTCCCTATCAGGTAAAAATGGAGAAACCGGCAAAAAAACAGATGGTTACACTGAAACGCCCGGCTCAAGCTCCTACAACGGCAAGTGGCGAACCGGTTATTTCCCGTCCGGCAGCCTCAACCACCAAGGGCGCTGTCAAATCTCCGCTGCCAGGTGTAATCCTGCAGGTTAACTGTAAAGTCGGTGATACTGTCAAGAGAGGCCAGAATCTACTTGTCCTCGAAGCCATGAAGATGGAAAACAACATCAACGCCGACCGTGACGGCAAAATCATTGAAATAAAAGTAAACAAAGGGGATTCCGTACTGGAAGGTGCTGACCTCGTCGTAATAGGATAATATTATGTTAGGATCAGTATTATTACAGGCAGCAGGTACGGCTCATGAAAGCTTTCTCCAGTTCTTGGGAGAAAACTTGGAGTTGTTCCTCACTTATACAGGAGTCTACAACGCGACACCGGGTCACCTTATCATGATCCTTGTCGGTCTGTTGTTCATCTTCCTGGCTATTAAATATGAATTCGAGCCTATGCTCCTTATCCCTATCGGATTCGGTATCCTGATCGGTAACATTCCGTTCAAAGATGCAGGATTGCAGGTGGGTATTTACGAACAAGGTTCTGTGTTGAACATCCTCTACCAGGGTGTAACCTCCGGATGGTATCCGCCGTTGATCTTCCTCGGTATCGGGGCCATGACCGATTTCTCCGCATTGATCTCCAATCCTAAACTGATGTTGATCGGTGCAGCGGCTCAGTTCGGTATTTTCGGAGCATATATCATCGCTCTTCAAATGGGATTTGAACCGAACCAGGCCGGTGCAATCGGTATCATCGGTGGTGCCGACGGCCCGACAGCAATCTTCCTTTCTTCCAAGTTAGCTCCGAACTTGATGGGTGCTATTGCAGTATCGGCATATTCTTATATGGCGCTGGTTCCTATTATCCAGCCTCCGTTCATGCGCCTGCTGACGACTCAGAAAAGAACGTCTGATCCGTATGAAACCGCCGAGAGCCGTTTCTTCCACGGAAAAGATCGTATTCCCGATCGTAGGCCTGTTGCTGACTTGCTTCCTTGTTCCTTCCGGTCTGCCTCTGTTGGGTATGCTGTTCTTCGGAAATTTGTTGAAAGAAAGTGGTGTAACACGTCGTTTGGCTGAAACAGCCCGTGGTCCGCTGATTGATACGATCACGATCCTGTTAGGTATTACGGTAGGTGCTTCTACTCAAGCAACTCAGTTCCTGACATTGAACTCCATCAAGATCTTCGGTTTGGGAGCGTTGTCATTCGTGATCGCAACATGTGCAGGTATCCTGTTCGTGAAGTTCTTCAACCTGTTCTTGAAAGAAGGCAATAAGATCAATCCGCTTATCGGTAACTCCGGTGTGTCTGCCGTGCCCGACTCTGCCCGTATCTCTCAGAACGTAGGTCTGGAATATGATCCGACCAACTACCTGTTGATGCACGCCATGGGTCCGAACGTAGCAGGTGTAATCGGTTCTGCCGTAGCAGCCGGTATCCTGTTGGGATTCTTAGGATAATTCACTTATTCTACATAAAAAGGAGCTGAACTCCAAGTCATCTCCAAATATAAAAACTTACCCAAGTTTACGGACTTTAACGTATTCTTGGGTAAGTTTGTATATGCGCACAACGATTCATCAGAAGTATATTAATGGCTGTATCATAAAAAACTATTTACGACACAGCCTCCCTTTTTATATCCGACCTTATCAGATATTTTGTTCGACGGTCATCGGATCTGTCTCTGGATTTGCCTCCTGTTCCAATGTTTTCCCCAAAAACAACCAAATCATTAACAGGATAATCGCGATCACCACACCAAAGACCAGCAGTACATTCGTATTCTTTCGTCTCATGTCTATTCTTCAATATTGATTTGAAAATTAAACAAGACACCCCCTTTTTTGGTTTAACCGTTCCTTACTTTTGTTCTTTATTTAACTGAGTAAATATTTTAGAAAGAATGTTTTTTCTTCACTTACAAACATAGTTGGAAATAGACGATCCAACTATCATACCATCATAATTGGCAATAACCCACTATATATCAACACAAAACAGCCATGACAGTTCGCAAAACAACTGTCATGGCTACTATCATACCATCATACATAAAATTAGTCAATCAATTATATATCAACCATCTACCTCTTCCACATAATAACAAGTCCCCCTCATCGTCCGCTTATTCGGCACGCTATTCCGCTTTAAAAGCTTACCGAAATTAAGGATCATCGTTTTTGCAATGTTAAAACCGGGTTGTTTCTCCGCGATCATATCCAGTATCTCGGACGCCAGAAGCGGCTTTGCCTCTTCAATATCCTCCGCGATCTTGAAATAACGCAGGAACAGTTGCTCTTCAGCCGGCTGCTGCTGGAAATCCCTGTTGTTTTCAGTGATCAGCGCCTCTTCCTCCGGAGTAAACCAAAAACGTTCTCCACGCCTCAACAATTCTTTCGCTTCCGCATACAACTGATCATAATCGATCGGCTGGGCATAATCGATCCGCCCCTTCACCTCCACGCAAATGAAACGGCGGCTACCGGTCGGATCCGTCAGCAAATCATAATTGTTGCTGGTCGCGATAAACGTGGCATAGCGACGCAAGTTACGGCTCGCACTCTGATAAGGCAAACGAGTGTTCACAACCGCTTTTTGCAGGATATGCTTCAAAAAACTTTGATGAGAACTTTTCACTGAATCAAATTCATCGATATTAATCAACGCATACCGGTGCAAAGCCAACTCCGCCCCACGGCGATTGCCGAAATCGATACTGTCCGTATAATAAGGACGCAACACTGGTGGCAACAAATTCAAGCAAAACGTGGACTTCCCACACCCTTGGCCACCGACCAACAGAGGTGTCGTACTATTCCCGTGTTCCGAATCCAGTTCCATCCAATGTGCCACCATGCTTAGGAACCAGCGGTAAAACAAATCTCCCCATACCGGATTGTCACAAGGGACACGCCCGGCTAATGCCCTGATGCGTTCTTTTCCGTCCCAAGCCGGAAGATTCCCAAGAAAATGGTCGATAGGATGATATATCGGAACACGATCGGAATTGACATACCGGTCGATATCCTTGTCCCATACATTCAACCCTTCCTGCTGGGCTTCCAGGCAAATGGAATTCCGGACTTTCGTCGTATAAGGCTTGTAAACGAACTGTATCATCGAACGGTCCAAATATTCCACTCCACCGCTCATCTCATTCGTCCGGAAGAAATAACGCCGGTTCATAAACTCGTCCAACCGCAACACCAACGACATGGATGGCGGGACGGAAGAGAGCGGCTCCGCACGGTTTGAAACATTCTCCAACGTATATGCCGTACGGAAAGCCATACGGACGTCTATCTTATATTTTTTCAAAGCCTCATAGCGCAATGTCCAGCCCACCGCCTCTTCCTCCGGTATTCCAAGCCGGCAGCAAGCTTGCGCCAAGTCGATGAACAGCAGTTGGATATCATCTTCCGGGCTTTCTGAAAACCGGCGCGTCATCTCCATCAGGATGACACTGAACAGCGTGGCGATCTGCCCGTTCCGATCCGCTCCCGGAGCCATCATCTCCAACGGATCCCGAACCGGAGAAGGCACGATCTTCAAGTCACCCCCGTCCGGCATCTGCAAAGGTTGCTCGATCCGGATCGCCACCGCATCCGGATTGTAATAGGCGTCCGGATCCACACTCATCCGGCACCCCCGCGACAGGAACGGTTCTTTCAACGATATAATGCTGCCCAACTGCGGCTGGTAATGCCGCACCGCCAGCTGATAAGCCGTAGCATGAAACATACGGGCCTGCTCCTCTTTTTTCGGCAGCGAGCCGTCGGGCAGCACAAAAGGAACCACGATCTTGACCGAACGCCCGCTCAGCCCGACGAACGCCAGCAAGGTCTGCGGCAGGGCGGCAGCTTCACGGCGGACGGCCTCCGCCTCACTCTGGCTTTCCAAGCCGTTCACTTCCAACAAGACATGCCCGTTATAGCGCCTCAACTGTATTCCATCGCCATTCTTCTTGAACGTCGAGCCAAAAGCCAGGACCGGTAGTTTTCCGGACAAATCCGTGGTTCGTGCCAAAAACGCCATATTCAATTTTCGACGAACCGACAATATAGCTTCCGCATCTTTGCCGTTTTTCAGCAACCCGACAATATATTCCATATCACGCGAGTGCATCCGCAACACGCCTTTTTTATGCCTGTAATATGTGATTTGCATTACCAAGGATTTCTTTCGAATTTGACAAATTTCATGCTCTTTCTCACACAGGGAGCCATCCTGAAACAGACACGACGCGCCTTCACCCGATGGGGAGTACATTTTTTCGGATCTTCGAAGCCTTCGCTCCCTGCCGAAAGATAAAAATCACCCAACCCGTCCAACTCCACGGAATAGCCGTCTTTCAACAATTCAAGAATCATCCTCCGATCTCGCAAACCGAAGCGAACACATCACCTCGGCTCAACGAGCAACGATCGGCAACCAAATCAGCCAGCTTTTTCGTTGAAACCCGCCCGCACGTAACCGGAACACCATAATAGCGTACTTTATCTTCCGCTCCCGTCTTGTCCAGTTTTTGCCGGACTACATAGTAATGTGCCATAAATAACAGTATTTTTAATATTAAACAACCAGATATTCTTCTCAAGACGCCCATTTTAACACTTTTTACACCCCCATCTGAACGGTATCAACCCCGGGTCTCACCCCTTCCGACACCCGGATGACGGGCTTCTTTTCTTATTACAAATATACAAATAAAACATCTATAATGCAAATATTTACAGCACTTTATTCAATTATATCTACACTTATTTTTCCCCAGCACGAAGACAGAATCATGTGATATACGACATGATAGTATGATAGTATGAAATGATAGTTGAAAATAGATACTATCATATTTTTATAAACTAATATACAGACATTTATAAGAAAATATGATAGTATGATAGTTAGATTTAAAAAAATCCTATGTATATAATAGGTGGATGTTTACAGCAACTTATTTATATTGCTTGCAGGAGGAAGACTTACATGGATGGCAACCTAAATAACACATCGTCCCGTTTCCATGTTTGACATTACAGCTATCAAACACAAGAAACAGGACGATTTTGCATATCTAAGTTCTTTTCCGATTGACCGGACTTACATAAAAATTTCGACAAACGTGCCATTCCGACATAGCACACAACTACATCATCGAGCTAAAAGCACCTTATTTTTTGCAACCGTCGCCTGAAACTCTTTCAGGTAGAACGGTTCGAAATAGGCGGTGTCTTCAAACTTGCCGGCGGCAAAAGCTTGTTCCGAGAGCGGAATCATGTTTACGGCAAGAGGATGGATGTCTTCGATAAAGATGGCGTTCGGAGAAGTGATGACCGATTTGCATTTGGAAGCACCGTTGCCAAAGAAACAAACTTTCCCTTTTTCCAGATAAGAAGCATACGTACCGGCTTCCACAATATCGGCCTTCGTCTCGCGGACAGGCTTTAAGGAAGCATCATAGATAGCGGCATAAACCTCCATACGCCGGGCATCCAACATAGCACAATAAAGGCAATCATCAGTAATAGAGACGATTTGCGAATCGCCCTTACTGTTGACAGTAGCAGCCATGATGTCCAACGTATGAATGCCGATCAGAGGAATACCGAAACCAAAGCAAAGACCTTTAGCGACAGACACTCCGATACGGAGTCCGGTATAAGAACCAGGACCGCTACTGACCGCTACGGCATCCAAGGCTTTCTTCCCCTTCTTTTTCAATACGGAAAGAGCTTCTTCAACAAATACGCCTAATAGGGCTGCATGCGAAGGGCCGTCGAACGAAGCCTTCGCAAAAGGACTTCACCATCCATAGACAACGCTACAGAGCATACAGAAGTCGATGTTTCGATATTTAATATACAAGACATTTTAATTGACAATTGACAATTGACAATTGACAATTAAAATATGTCAAAAAGCCAATCGGTTGATAATGGATGCAAAAAGTATAAAACATAACTGTAATCTCATGATCAAAACCGATTTTATTAAGGCTAGCACGGATGGTTTCGGCTTTTCTCAATTATATTGTCAATCGTCAATTGTCAATTATCAATTGATTAGCTATCTTTGCACAAATTTTTAGAACAATGATACAATCAATGACTGGATTCGGTAAGGTTACAGCCGAACTTCCTTCTAAAAAAGTAACCGTAGAAATAAAAGCTCTGAACAGCAAGCAACTGGATTTGTCGACCCGCATTCCTTCCATCTACAAAAGAAAAAGAAATGCAAATACGCAGTTTGTTACTCCAGTCGCTTGAACGTGGAAAAGTCGAATTTAATATATTTGTCGAATATATCGGTAAAGACACGCCCACACAGATCAACTTGGCTGCGGTAGAAAACTATTACAATCAAATCAAAGATATTGCCGACCGCCTGAACATCGGACTTCCCGCCGACTGGTTCCAGACCCTGCTCCGTATGCCGGACGTGATCAAGACAGAGGCCCAGGAAGTAAACGAAGAGGAATGGAATGTGGTTGAGAAAGCGATCAAAGAGGCCATAGGGCACCTTTGCGATTTCCGTATTCAGGAAGGCGCCATGTTACAAAAGTTGTTCGAACAGAAAATTGCCAATATCTCCCGCCTGCTTTCAGAAGTAGAACAGTATGAAAAGGAGCGGATCGAAAAAATCAAAGCCCGTATCATGGACAATCTCGAAAAGATTGCCGGACAGGACTACGACAAGAACCGGTTCGAACAGGAGATGATCTATTATATCGAAAAACTGGATGTAAACGAGGAAAAGAACCGCCTGGACAACCACCTGAAATATTACATCAGCACGATGGAGAGCGGACACGGACAAGGTAAGAAACTCGGTTTCATCGCCCAGGAAATGGGACGTGAAATCAACACCCTTGGTTCGAAAAGCAACCATGCCGAGATGCAAAAACTTGTCGTCCAGATGAAAGACGAACTGGAACAAATCAAAGAACAAGTATTAAACGTATTATAAAAACGATATATGGCTGGCAAACTGATCATATTCTCCGCGCCGTCCGGTTCGGGCAAATCCACTATCATCAATTTCCTGCTGAAGCAGAATCTGAACCTGCATTTTTCCATCTCGGCTACCAGCCGGGCCCCACGTGGTACGGAAAAGGACGGAGTGGAATATTATTTCCTTACGCCGGATGAATTCCGTGCCCGTATAGCAGCAGGAGATTTCCTGGAATACGAAGAGGTCTATACCGACAAATATTACGGCACGCTGAAAAGCGAGGTGGAACGAAGGCTGATGAGTGGCGATAACGTCATATTCGATGTCGATGTCGTAGGAGGTTGCAACATCAAGAAGTTTTATGGCGACCGTGCTCTTTCGGTCTTTATCCAGCCCCCTTCGATCGAAGATTTGCGGAGTCGTCTGGAAGGACGCGGTACGGATGCTCCGGAAGTAATCGAAAGCCGCATTGCCAAAGCCGAATTTGAACTGGGTTTTGCCGACAAATTTGACGTAATCGTGGTGAACGACAAGCTGGAAGTCGCACAAAAAGAAGCACTAAAAGTGATAAAAGAGTTCCTTAAAAAAGCATGAACGGCAAGAAGTTATCCAAGAAATGGCTATATACATTCATTGGTATAGCATTTGTCGCTCTTGCCACTTGTACAGCCGCCCTATATTATAAGGAGTATATCATAGCGACCGGTACCGGATTGGTATTCGGTGCACAAGTCATAAATATCATCAAGTGGAAACGGGACTGAAAGAAAATACGGTCAGCAAACGTAAAACCGGCATTTATTCCGGTTCATTCAATCCGGTTCATATCGGCCATCTGGCATTAGCCAACTGGTTGTGTGAATTTACGGAGTTGGACGAGCTATGGTTTCTGATCACCCCCATAACCCGCTAAAAGAGAAGGAAGAACTGATGGATGACCGGCTTCGCTATGAACTGGTAAAAAATCCATCGCTGGTTACCCTAAGTTCCACGCCAGTGACTTCGAGTTTTCTCTTCCTCAACCCACTTATACCATCAACACACTCCGGACATTGGAAGCAAGTTATCCGGACCGTGAATTCTATTTCATCATGGGTGCGGACAATTGGAAATATATTACCCGGTGGGTAGAATACGAAGCCATCATTTCCAATTATCCGATCTTCATCTATCCGCGCAAAGGATTCGATGTTGAAATTCCGGCACAATATCCTCACATAAAAAAAGTAGACGCCCCTTTGGTCGAAATATCCTCAACCTTTATACGCGAAGCTTTCAAGACCGGAAAAGATGTCCGCTTCTTCCTGCCCGAAGCCATACGTAATCTGCCTTTTCCATTACAAAACAATACCTTTTAAGAACATAAAGCGTAAAGTCGCATACGTTTTTAGGCAATAAGTAAGAAAAGTTTTGTATTTTTGCGCCGTATTATACAAAATAATAGCGTAATGAATCTATTAGAACTGAGTGAACAGGAAATAATAAGACGTAATAGCATGGAGCAGTTGCGTCAGATGGGGATAGAGCCTTATCCCGCAGCTGAGTATGTAACGAACGCATTTTCCAAAGAGATAAAAGAGAATTTTAAAGACGATGCAGAGCCCCGCCCTGTTAAGTATCGCCGGCCGTATCATGAGCCGCCGCATCATGGGAAAGAGCTTCCTTCATGGAATTACAGGATTCCGAAGGCAGAATACAGGTTTATATCTCTCGTGACGACATTTGCCCGGAAGAAAATAAAGATCTGTATAACATTGTTTTCAAGAAATTGTCGATATCGGCGACTTTGTCGGAATCAAAGGTTTCGTATTCCGTACACAGATGGGCGAAATTTCCGTCCATGCACAAGAGATAACGGTATTATCCAAATCACTCAGAGCCGCTACCGGTCGTCAAATACAAAGACGGTGTAGCATACGATGGATTCAACGATCCGGAATTGCGTTATCGCCAACGCTATGTCGACCTGGTGGTCAATGATGGCGTAAAGGATATTTTCATGAAACGTGCGGCAGTTATCAAGACCATGCGTACCGCGCTGGACGAAGCTGGATATACGGAAGTGGAAACTCCGATCCTGCAATCCATCCCCGGAGGGGCAAGCGCACGTCCGTTCATTACGCACCATAACTCGCTGGATATCGACCTCTATCTGCGTATTGCTACCGAACTGTATCTGAAACGATTGATCGTCGGAGGTTTCGAAGGTGTCTACGAAATCGGTAAAAACTTCCGTAACGAAGGTATGGATCGCACCCACAATCCGGAATTTACCTGTATGGAACTTTATGTCCAATATAAGGACTACAACTGGATGATGAGCTTCACCGAACAGCTGTTGGAACGTATCTGTATCGCCGTCAACGGTACATGTGAAAGTGTAGTCGACGGCAAGACCATCAACTTTAAGGCTCCTTACCGCCGTCTGCCGATTCTGGATGCCATCAAGGAAAAGACAGGTTACGACCTGAATGGCAAGAGCGAAGACGAGATACGCACGATTTGCAAGGATTTGAACCTTGAAATCGATGAAACAATGGGTAAAGGCAAGCTGATCGATGAAATCTTCGGTGAATTCTGCGAAGGCACGTTTATCCAGCCGACTTTCATTATCGACTACCCGGTCGAGATGAGTCCGCTAACCAAGATGCACCGGAGCAAACCTGGATTGACCGAACGTTTCGAATTGATGATCAACGGTAAAGAAGTGGCAAATGCCTATAGTGAGCTGAACGATCCGATCGATCAGGAAGAGCGCTTCAAAGAGCAATTGCGCCTGAGCGAAAAAGGAGATGACGAAGCGATGTTCATCGACCAGGACTTTTTGCGTGCACTGCAATTCGGTATGCCTCCGACGTCTGGTATCGGTATCGGCATCGACCGTCTGGTGATGTTGATGACTGGCCAAACGACTATTCAAGAAGTGTTGCTCTTCCCGCAGATGCGCCCGGAAAAGACAGTTAAGAAAGACACCGCAGACAAATATGTCGCACTGGGTATCGATGAAGCATGGGTTCCTGCGTTACATAAAGCCGGATATCTCACAACCGACACGTTGGTAGATGCTAATCCCAACAAGCTGAGACAGGAACTCTGCGAAATGAATAAGAAATACAAACTGGAATTGCAAAACCCCACTGCCGAAGAAGTAGAGGCATGGATTGCAGGCGCAGCCAAATAAGAGTAATACTATGAAGTTGCCCGGAAAAATTGCAATAATGGGAGGTGGTAGCTGGGCTACCGCCTTGGCCAAGATTGTACTTTCTACACAAGATAGTATTAACTGGTATATGCGTCGGCCAGACCAAGTAGAAGAGTTTCTGTTGTTGGGACATAACCCCAGCTATCTTTCCGCCGTCAAATTTGATACTGACAAAATCAAATTCTACACGGATATCAACAAAGTAATCAAAGATTCGGACACTTTGATTTTCGCCACCCCTTCTCCTTTTTTGAAACAACATTTGATGAAGGTGACGACCTCCATGCAAGACAAATTCATCATTTCGGCCATCAAAGGAATCGTTCCGGACGAAAACATGCTCGTAGCCGATTATTTTGCCGAATACTACAATGTCCCGATTGACAATATCGCTGTCATCGGCGGTCCGTGCCATGCCGAAGAGATCGCTCTCGAACGGTTGTCCTATATCACGCTGGCTTGCCCTAATATCGAGAATGCAAGAGCTTTCTCCTCCGTATTTAAGAACCAGTATCTGAACAACTCCTGTTGCAAGGATGTTACAGGTATTGAATATGCTTCCGTATTGAAAAACGTATATGCTATCGTCGCAGGTATCTGCCACGGTATGAAGTACGGAGATAATTTTCTGGCAGTTTTCATCTGCAACGCGATCGAAGAGATGCGTAACTTCCTCAACGCCGTACATGGCCTGGAACGGGATGTGACAGATTCGGTATATCTCGGTGATCTTCTGGTAACCGCATATTCCTCGCTTCAGCCGGAACCGTACGTTCGGGACCATGATCGGGAAAGGTTATTCCGTCAAAATAGCCCAGCTCGAAATGGAGATGATCGCCGAAGGATATTACGGGACAAAATGTATTCGGGAGATAAACGAAAAATATAAAGTAAACATGCCGATCTTGGATACTTTATATAGTATTCTATACGAAAAGAAATCGCCGACTACCGCGATACGGCAGTTGACTGAAACATTTAAATAATAATGTAAATATGAAGAACATCAGTCTTAACATTGACAAAGCGCTGGGTACTGTGACGAAAGAACAGGTATATGCTCAGGCTGCAAAGGCCCACGAATGTAATGCCACTTTACAAAATGGTAATGGTGCAGGTAACGACTTTTTAGGTTGGTTGCACCTCCCCTCTTCTATTACAGATGCTGAACTGACAGACATCGAAAATACAGCTAACGTACTTCGTTCCAACTGTGAAGTTGTTGTCGCCATCGGTATCGGCGGTAGCTATTTAGGAACAAAAGCAGTGGTAGAAGCATTAAACAATAGCTTCGACTGGTTACATACGAACCGTAAAAATCCGGTTTTAGTATATGCCGGACACAATATCGGTGAAGATTACTTGTATGAACTTTGCGAAATCCTGAAAGGCAAACAGTTCGGTCTGATCAATATCTCCAAATCCGGTACGACTACCGAACCGGCCTTAGCTTTCCGCATGCTGAAAAAGCAACTGGAAGACGCAGTCGGCAAAGAAGAAGCCAAACACCGTATCGTCGCCATCACGGACGCCAAAAGAGGCGCTCTCCGCACGCTGGCTGACCAGGAGGGTTATAAGACATTCATTATTCCTGACAACGTCGGCGGTCGTTTCTCCGTACTGACTCCAGTTGGTTTGTTACCTATTGCCGTTGCCGGTATCAGCATCCGCGATTTGGTTGCCGGAGCTATTTCGATGGAAAACGCAACAGACGTAAGCGTTCCTTTTGCTGAAAATATGGCAGAAATCTATGCTGCTACCCGTAACGAATTATATAAGAGCGGCAAGAAGGTTGAAATCCTCGCCAACTTCCATCCGAAACTGCACTACATCGCCGAATGGTGGAAACAGTTGTACGGTGAAAGCGAAGGCAAGGACGGTAAGGGTATTTTCCCTGCTTCCGTCGATCTGACAACCGATCTGCATTCTATGGGCCAGTGGATCCAGGATGGTGAACGCACGATCTTCGAAACTGTTATTTCTGTTGAAGAGCCGAACCACAAAGTAGTCGTCCCAACCGACGAAGCAAATCTGGACGGTTTGAACTTCCTCGCCGGCAAACGTGTGGACGAAGTGAACAAGATGGCAGAATTAGGTACTCAATTGGCTCACGTGGACGGCGGTGTTCCTAACTTGAAGATCACAATGCCGGAAGTAAGCCCTTACTACATCGGCCAGCTATTCTACTTCTTTGAAAGAGCCTGCGGCATCAGCGGTTACATGTTGGGAGTAAATCCGTTCGACCAGCCAGGTGTAGAAGCCTATAAAAAGAACATGTTTGCCCTGCTGAACAAACCGGGTTACGAAAAGGAAAGCGAAGCGATCCGCGCACGGTTGTAGCCAACAATCACATAATATAAAAATTTTTCAGGCACGACTCTCCTTCAAAAGGATCGTGCCTGAAAAATATCTATTAGCAAGCAATTAAAAATGATTCAAGAAGCAATCACCCAATATCTGCAAAAACAGCGACAAGTTTTATTTTCTCCCAAGGCCGTACTTTTCGATATGGATGGTGTCCTTTACGATTCCATGCGTTTTCATGCCCGTGCCTGGTACGAAACGGCTACCCACCACCAGTTGATCTCCACCCCGGAACTATTCTACCTGTATGAAGGTCGGACGGGTGAAAGCACGATCAACGAATTGTATCAAAAACTTTCCTGCGAGATGCGACCGATGAGGAAAAGAAATCCATCTATGAAGAAAAAGCTATCTTGTTCAATCAATATAACGATGGAAAGGCAATGCAAGGAGCGGCCGAAGTACTGAAAAAAAGTAAAAAGCCTCCGGCTTGCAAACACTTGTCGTAACCGGTTCCGGACAACACAGCTTAATCAACAAGCTGGAACATACCTACCCAGGCTATTTCAAACGGGGAAAAGATGGTGACGGCCTTTGACGTGAAGTTAGGCAAACCTCATCCCGAACCTTATCTGATGGGATTGGAAAAGGCAGGAGTCAAACCCTATGAAGCTCTTTGTCGTAGAGAATGCCCCGATGGGCATACAAGCGGGAGTAGCTGCAGGGATCTTCACGATAGCAGTCAATACTGGTCCTTTGGACGACCGAATTTTACTCGATGCTGGCGCCGATCTACTTTTATCCGGACATGACGGCTTTGGCGAAGGATTGGGACAACCTTATGAATGCAATCAAGATCTCTTAAATAAATTAGGCACGGATTACAATTTATGTAACCTGTGCCTAAAAAACTTATACAAAAACGTCTTACTTCACATAATCCGCCTTGTTCAGATAATCATAGCTCTGCTGGACGCTGGCAACCGGATCGTTTTGGGTATACTGTTCGACTTCAACATACCAATCTTTGATATTATTTGCGTACATCTGGTCAAAAATAGGTTTGAAGTTCATCTTACCACTGGCGCCGATTTCCTTTTTCGTCTTTGATATGGACAGCCTTGAACTGGCTCGGACGGTTCTTCAGGTAAGCAACCGGATCACCACCGCCTTCCTGTACCCAATACACATCCATTTCAAAAATACATGATTCGGACTTACATTATCTAACAAGAAGTCGTAAATCAATTGATCTCCGATTTTACGGAATTCAAAAGCATGGTTATGGTAACCGAATGCGATGCTGGCGGCTGCCGTCTTGTAGCCAACGGTATTGAAATAGTCGCAATACATCTTCAAATCGTCCAAAGTCGTCTGGTCGGTAACCGGCATCCACGGCTGAACCATGTATTTGACACCTAATTCATTGTGGGCATCGATAGCCTGATCCCACCAACTCATCACTTCAGCTTCTTTTTCCTTTGTGAAAGCTTGTCCTAAGTGAGCGCTCGTACATTTCATGCCCAAATCATTCACCATCTTCTTGAACTCAGCAGGAGCCAAACCATAGATCTTGCCATTGTCATAGCTAGCTGTTTCAAGATTCTTATAGCCCATTTTCGAAGCCGTTTCCAATACCTTCTGGATTCCTTCTTCTTTTACAAGGTCTCTTAAAGAATATAGCTGAAGCCCGATATACTTGGAGGACTCGGAAGCTGAGGCTTTACCGGCACAAGAAGTTAACAACTGAGGCATCACCATCCCCCTGCGAGCATTAACGAAGCCCGCTTTAAAAACTCACGTCTGTTCTGCATAGTACTAAAAAAATTAAGTTTGCTTTGAGAATTTCTACAAAAGTAAAACTATATTCGGTGGATTCTAACATAATAACGTTAAAATCATCAAAACGGAGTCATAAAACCTTCTTATCTTCTTTTACCAACCTCTTAAGAGGACGACAAGAGAAGCCATAAGAGGAATACCATTAAAAAGTCTGCTTCATCTTCATATACCTATGCTGCTTTATAATCATTTTCCGGCTACGAATAATTTGAAAGCGATATATCACGAGGGCCAGTACGAAATAGACACCTGCCTGAATCCATAACGTATGATATTCATGTACCACCTCATTCAATGCCGCCCCACATGTATTGATACGGATGAATCCCTGAATCCCCGGTGTCGAAGGAAACAGATATCCTATAGCCTGCCAGAACGGAGGAATCGCTTCTTTCGGCCAGGAGACTCGGATATGAATAACAAGATCACAGATGTAAAGACAAACACTAGCATAGGCGCCTCTCGGGTAGTCATAAAACCGGACAATGTCATGGCAAAGAAGATCGAAGCAAACAGATACGGCAGGATGAACAGCAAGATCGTAACCGGATCACCCACTTGAGGCAGGGAGAAGAGTTTCGGCACGACGGCTAATACCCAGATGCAGACAACTACATAAATCAAGATATAGGTCAGAGACTTGCCTAACACGATACGCAACGTCCCGTTGAAATGCCGGCTAATCGGAACAAGGCTGTGGAAGCGGTTCTTTTCACGTGCTGTCCCCCCTAACATACCGATCCCTAAAACCAGTGTTTGCTGGATAACTAAAATCAAGATAGCCGGAACTAAAAACTGGCAAAGCCGTTTTGCGTATTGAAGAGGGTCACGGATTCATAAGGAATCGGATTGACCGTTATTTCCTCCTGCTTTGCCGATGCACCCGGAGCATTATGCATCCGTATTTCTTTCCCTAAGTCGAGTGATACTTCCGTTGCCGCCAGCAAAAACGCTTTATAAAAAACAGCAGGCTGCTCATATCGCAATACAAGGGAACCGTCGTCTGCTTGCCCGTATGCAAATTCTTACTGAACTCGGTCGGGAAATAAAGGATTCCATAGGCTTCCTTCCTGTCCAGCATCCGCTTGGCCTCCTCCATATCCGTCGAGACGGCGACGACCCTGACATCGGGCGTAGCATTCACACGACGGGTAAACTCGCGACTTAGATAGGAATCGGACTGGTCCACAACCACCATCTTCGCCTCGCGTACCACTTCATTATTATAAATAAAGGAATAAAGCAACGGATAGGCAAAAGGCACCAGGAAAAAGAAGATCAGCACGCCCTCGTCTTTGAAGACATTTTTCAATTCATCCTTCCAAATGTAAAAGATGTCCAAGATCCCTTCCTTGATCATATCTCGTAAACGATATTCTCTTTTCATTACTTTCTGTTTTACGGAATATATTTAAAGTACAACAATGCGTTCTTCAAGTTTTTTCCAATCAGGAAAGGCAAAACGAGAAAACCCATAAGCCAGGCATATTCAGCCCAGCTATAAAAAGAAAGGCCTTCCGTTCAAAGCCTGGTCGACATAGATCAGAAAATAGTGCCGGAGAGGAAACAGGTTGGAGAGTGCCTGCAAAGTAGGGTCCATCCTCAATACCGGAAAAAGAAAATCCGACGATAGAAAAAGCGATCATCCCGAATAGGCAAGCAGAGCTCAACCCTAAACGAAAAGTCGGCAACACCCCTATCATGAAAATCCCGACCGCCTGCGAAGCAATCACCAGCAGAAATAGAGCTGACAGCATCGGTAACCAGCCACTATTCAACGGGAACGAATTAAACCCATACAAGGCCACCGCATACAGGAATGCCACAATCGTAAAATCACCGTATGAGGGAATATCTTCCCTATGAGGCTCACCGTAAGCGAATTTCCACCCATCTGCAACCATTCGCGGGCCGTCGAGTATTTAATCTCGGAACCGATGCTCAATACCGTCACCAAAAAAATCATCAATTGCAAAACACCAGGCAAAAGTGTGTTATTCAGATAGACCGAATAGTTAAGCCAAGGATTCCCGATCGCGTGTGTATCGATCACGATCGGCTGGAGCTGCGCCATGATCTGGTTTTCAGTATAGCCATGCGCCAGCCCCGTCTGAAGCCCGACCGAAGCACCTGCTAAGACAGACATGGTTTTCATATCCCGAAACAACAGAGATGCAGCAATAAGATAAGTACCGTTCGTATAGAACGACAGCTTAGGCTGCCGACCAGCTGTCGCATCCACACCAAAGTCCTTCGGAATATAAAAAATGCCATAAACTTTCCCTTCCTGCATAGCCTGGCGAGCTTCCTCAAACGAGACGGTTGTCAGCATCACCTTCGTCTGCTCGAATGCATCCAACTGGCGGGCTAAGTTACGGGAGTTGGAAGAGCCGTCCAGATCTACTACCGCAACAGGCATATCGGTAGGCAAACCCTCCTTCATCAACGAAAGAAAAAAGACCACACAGATAGTGGGAGCCACCAACATACAAAAGAAGTAGACCGGGTCTTTACAAATCCTGAATATCTCACGCTTTGCAATTGACAATTTTGGGGTACTATTTAATTTTTCATTATTCATTTAACCTTGTTCTTTAATTGTCAATTATCAATCGTCAATTTCTTAATGACCGACATTCCAGGACGTAAGTCGGCCACCTTTTCATTGGACGGGCACGCACCTCGAATGTCTTGGAGTCAAACTGTCCGTTCGTTTTTGTCGCTTTCCAGGCGGCATAAGTTCCCATATCCTTCATATAATAAACTTTCAGTTTGACCGGCCGGTTATCCAACGCCGGGATAAAAGCGTCTAATTCGGTACCGATCTTGATGTTTTTCAGATGATCTTCACGGATACTGAAGGTCACCCACATATCGTTAAGGTCGGTGATATTCATAATCGGAGCACCCGTACCGACCAACTCGCCCACTTCAGGAAAACGTTCGGACACCTCCCCGTCGATCGGTGAGACAAGTGCCGCTTCCTTCAAGTAGGATTCCACTTCGGCAACCGCTCCGGCAGCCTGCCCTACGAGAGCGGCAGCCGCGGCCTTATCTTCCACACGGGCTCCGTCTACAGCCATATCATACTGGGATTTGGCAGCTTTCTCAGTAGCGGCCATTGCCTTGTAACTGGCTTCTGCCTCATCGCGTTTCTGGGCAGACATTACCCCTTTATCGAACAAGTTTTGTACGCGCGTATATGATTTCTGGGCAATATCCAATCCAGCCTTCGCCTTCTGCCACATTTCATATGCTCCAGCTATCTCTTGTGCACGGGCACCTTTAATAGCCTTTGCGTTCTGAGCTTCAGCGGCACGACGTACAGCCTCCGCTTGCTGAAGCTTGGCAAGAACTTCGGGCGTATCCAGGAAGACAAGCGTGTCACCCACTTTCACCTTGTCGCCCTCACTGAAACGATATGCTTCGATTCGTCCGGGAACTTTTCCCGAAATACGAACTTGCGTAGCCTCCGCTTTGCCCCATGATGATATCATCCGGCGGCGTCAGTAAAAAAGAAACCGGTTAATGCAACTAATCCGACCACACCTAAGAATGTGATAAATGCCAATAACATATTATTGATTGAGTATTTTTATTCTCGTTCATGAGTTTATAATTTGAGATTTATGATTGTATGATTTAGATAGTGTCCTCAAAAGTATCAAGTCCGTGTTCATCCACTTAATCCGCGTTCCTGGTTCTTCCAGAGAGCTCATCCCCCAGCTTTCCCATCGCTTTCGTCAAGTAGACTTCCGTCAATTTCACCTCTATCTGTGCATCTATCAGGCAGGAACGCGCCGACACCCAAGCCGTCTGCGCCTGCATCAGGTTAAGAGCCGGGATTACGCCTTCCTCAAATCCGAGATTGGCATGACGAAGATTCTCTTCCGCATTCTCCATATTGCGGGTGGAAACGATCAGCTTCTTGTTTGCTTCATTGACCTTGTAAACGGATTGATTGACCTGCAATTCCACCTTCTCGCGTGCATCCTGTAACTCCAAAGACTTGATGCGTGTCTCGGCACGAGCCGAATTGCGCTTATAACTGCCCTCCCACCAGCCGGAAAGCGGAACTTTCACCATTACACCGACATTGAACATCCCGGCAAATTCATTTTTGAAGCCGTTCATGGAATTAGGGTTCGTGACCAAGTAGTTTGCCATAAATGCCACATTCGGCAACATATCCGACAAAACAATCCGTTCCTTCCTCTTATAAATCTTAGTCGCCAAGTCAAGGCTCTTCAGCTCGTTACGATTCATAAAGGCCTCGTTCACATCGGCCGCCGTAACGGAAGGCTCTGTCAGAAAACTTTCGATATCTTCATCTGCTAAAACAAGCGGGTCTTCTAAGGGCAACCCGCATATCTGTGCCAATAACATGCGGGAAAGAGCCAGACCGTTATCGACTTTCGTCTGTGCCATCTCTGCCTCGTTCAGTTTGACTTTGACGGAGAGTCCGTCGGCTTCGGTCGCTACTCCCTCATTGATCATCGCTGTCATATCATGATCGGTCTTACGGAAGCAAATCGACATAGGCATCAGCTAACTTCTTCTTATTTACTAAAGAAATCACCTGCCAATAGGTTTCATCGGTTTTACAGATGACATCCTGCAGTTGCTGGTCATTCATCGACTCGGCCAATTGCTTGGCGTACTTAGTAATCTGATTGTAATTGATAATCTTGCCTCCCATAAACACAGGTTGCACAAGTGAAACGCTTCCCACCCAGATATTCTGAATGTCGAGGTGTTGCAAGTCATCCACCCCTTCCATCAACTTTCCAAACACCGGCAATTGGGCGATCGGTCCGAGAGCCCCTCCGATAGAAGTGCTCAACGCTCCCATATCTAAGAGGTTGATATCTTTCTGGTTCCACATATACGCGCCAGTCGCCGATAGTTGAGGAAAATATTTGGTGAAAGCGGCGTTTTTCTCATAGCCGGCCATTTTAATCTTTTCTCCCGAGATCTTCAACTCTTTGTTGTTCTGAATAGCCAATTCACGACATTCCTCCAGCGTCAACGTACGCCCGGCACTTGCATAGCCCGACGAAACCAGTAATGCAACTAATACGACAAATCTCTTCATCTTTATCTTGTTTTATTCGGATTCTTTCCTAAACGGTGCAAAAGTACTGGTTCGCTTTAAATATACAATTGAACTAATTCAATAACTGCTTTCTTATACGTTCACAAGCATATAGTTTCACATGGTTTCATCCTGAAGAAACCGTTGTTTCCCACCGATGAAAATATAGTTTCCCACCAGTAAAAATACAGTTCCATGCCCATGAAACTTGTTCCGCCACCTATTCTGTCCTAGTGAATGAGAGGACTTTCCGCTTCAACTTGCAATACCAGGCATTACTAATTCCCATATAATGGGCGATATACTTATCGGGAACCCGGTTGATCATCCAGGCATAGTTCGTGTAGAGAAACTGGATGAACTCTTCCGCTGTGGAAGAGAGGCGAACGGCCAACAGAACATCCAGTTTATAGATGATCGTCAGCATGATATTCTGATAATAAGATGCAAACAAAGGATAACGGAACGAAAGGCTCTCGATATGATCGCGGGAAAAGCAGAGCAACTCGCCGGCTTCAAGCGCCTTAATCTCAAATTCAGAAGGTTGCTTGGTAAAATAGCCAATGGCGGAAAGGAACGGAAACATATTATCAGCCGCAAAACCGGTGACACATTCATTACCGTTCTCGTTTACATATAAATTGATGAAAAGACCTTTGTTGATGAAATAGGCATCCTGACACAACTCACCTGTACGCAACAGATAATCTCCTTTCTTCACGGAGATCAACTTTGCGTTTTTTGCCAGTTCGCCGAGAAAAGCTTCATCACAGACAAGGGCTTCCGGAAGGTCGGCAAGTAGTCGCGCAAAATGGACATCTGTTTCCATTGCTATTTTTCGAGTGTGAAACTTTTACGGCCGATCAAATTGCCATCCGCAAATATATCGACCCGATATGTACCCGGAGAAAGAAATTCTTCGATATTCCAGTACATCGTAACCGGCAATTCCTCACCGTCATATTCGACCAGTTTCTTCATGGAGTAATTGATTTCTTTTCCTTCGAAGGTAAATACATCGGCACGGCTCTTCAACAGGATATCGTCGTCCGGCTTCATGATGCGCACATAGATCGTCTTCTCCGACTGGAGCCGTAATGTTCTTGCTGATCCGGAAGTCAACGACAAATTGTTCCATCTTCTTGATCACCTTTGCCTTTTTTCCGCGACCATTGACAGGAGTTACATTGATACCCGTCGCATCCAAACGGCTTGCCAATGTGACACGTTCCGTCAGTTTCTCTTTTTCCTTCTTCAAAGTGGTAGCCGTAGAAGAAGCCTGCTTGTATTTCTTTACCGCTTCATTCTTTTCCACTTTCAATTGTTCGTTAGCACGATTCAGAGAGTCGATCTGAACTACATAATTACGCATGATCTTACGCAATGTCTGCAATTCCTTCTTTAGACGGGCAATCTCTTTCGTATTTGTCGCCTTTACAGTACGAAGTTCTTCCTGTAAGCGTTGTACTTTAGCTTGCTCGGTAGACAATAGATTCAGTAAGGAGTCGTTACCTATATTAAATTTATATCCTTCATATTGGAGAGACAATTCGTTAAATTCGTCTTCCAATGATTCCTTATCCAGAACATAAGCCTGCTCCAAGTCCTCCATCTGCTGATTCTGATGGAAAATATAGTAGGCAGCACCGGCGATAATCAACAACAACACAACCACTGCCATGATCAGCAATGACATCTTATTTATTTCTTTTGTCTCTTTCTTTTCAGCATCCATACGGTTACGATTAAAAATGAACACGCAAAGGTATGAAAAATGATTTAAATTTCGAATATTATTCCTACCTTTGTGCCACTCAATTAAATAATAATTTGCATGCACGAGAAACTTATTATTCTTGATTTCGGCTCGCAAACAACTCAATTAATCGGGCGTAGAGTCCGTGAGTTGAATATGTATTGCGAGATTGTCCCCTACAACAAATTCCCCCACGATGCTACAGGTGTAAAAGGCGTAATCCTTTCCGGAAGTCCCTATTCCGTATATGACGCCAATGCGTTCAAAGCTGACTTAAGTGAAATACGCGGTAAATATCCTGTATTGGGAATCTGTTACGGAGCCCAATTCCTGGCTTATACATCCGGTGGAAACGTTGAACCGGCCGACTCCCGCGAATACGGACGTGCCAATCTGTCGTATATCGACAATACAGACGAATTGCTGAAAGGCATCAATGTAGGTTCACAAATCTGGATGTCACACGGAGACACCATCACGGTCCTTCCTGAAAACTTCAAAGTAATCGCCAGCACGGACGATGTAAAAGCAGCTGCCTATCATGTGGAAGGTGAACAAACCTGGGGCGTACAATTTCACCCGGAAGTATTCCACTCGACAGACGGTACTAAATTATTAAACAACTTCCTGAATATTTGCGGATGCGCCAAAGACTGGACACCGGCCTCCTTTATCGAATCGACCGTTGCCGAACTGAAAGAACAATTGGGAGACGACAAAGTAATCTTAGCGCTTTCCGGCGGTGTGGATTCTTCGGTTACGGCTGTTCTGCTACACAAGGCTATCGGCAAGAACCTGACTTGCATCTTCGTCGACCACGGCTTGTTGCGCAAGAATGAATTTGAAAACGTGTTGAAAGATTACGAACACTTGGGACTGAACGTGATCGGAGTCGACGCCAAAGAGAAATTCTATAAGGAACTGGCGGGTGTCAGCGAACCTGAAAAGAAACGTAAGATCATCGGCAAAGGTTTTATCGATGTGTTTGACGAAGAGGCCCACAAGTTGAAAGATATAAAATGGCTGGGTCAAGGTACCATTTATCCGGACGTAATCGAATCGCTATCCATTACCGGAACTGTTATCAAGAGCCATCATAATGTAGGCGGTCTGCCTGCCAAAATGAACCTGAAACTGGTCGAACCGCTACGCCTTCTGTTCAAAGACGAAGTACGTCGTGTCGGTATGGAGTTAGGTATGCAACCACATCTGATCAAACGTCATCCGTTCCCCGGTCCCGGTTTAGGTATTCGTATTTTAGGTGATATCACCCCGGAAAAAGTACGAATCTTGCAAGAGGCCGACGATATCTATATGTCGCTGATGCGTGAATGGGGCTTGTACGACAAAATCTGGCAGGCCGGGTGATTCTCCTCCCGATCCAGTCCGTAGGTGTTATGGGGGACGAACGGACCTACGAAAATACGGTTGCTTTGCGTGCTGTAACCTCGACGGATGCCATGACGGCTGACTGGGCGCAACTCCCATACGAATTCCTTGCGAAAGTCTCCAACGAAATCATCAACAAGAAGTCAAAGGAGTAAACCGCGTTGTCTACGACATCAGCTCAAAACCGCCCGCAACAATCGAGTGGGAGTAAAATTCCATATCCGCATTTCAAGTATACATAATGTAAAACCAATAAAAAATAAAGAATCGTATGAAACAAGATATGATTGTTATCCTGGATTTGGGCAGTCATGAAAACACTGTGTTGGCACGAGCAATCCGCGCGTTGGGTGTCTATAGCGAAATCTATCCGCACGACATTACGGTTGAAGAACTCAAAGCACTTCCGAATGTAAAAGGTATCATCATCAACGGTGGTCCTAACAATGTAATCGACGGTGTCGCCATCGATGTAAATCCGGGAATCTATTCGATTGGAATCCCTGTTATGGCAGCCGGCCATGACAAAGGCTCTCTGCGAAGTAAAATTAAATGAATTCTCCAGTGACATGGAGGCAATCAAAGAATCGGTAAAAACATTCGTATTCGACACTTGTAAAGCCGAAGCGAACTGGAACATGACGAACTTCGTCAATGACCAAATCGAACTGGTAAGACGTCAGGTCGGTGACAGAAAGGTATTGTTGGCACTTTCTGGCGGAGTCGATAGTTCCGTTGTTGCCGCATTGCTTCTGAAAGCTATCGGGGACAAGTTGGTTTGCGTACACGTAAATCACGGTCTAATGCGTAAAGGTGAATCGGAAAACGTCGTTGAAGTTTTCAAGAACCAGTTGAATGCAAACCTGATTTATAAAGACGTTACCGATCGTTTCTTAGATAAGCTGGCTGGCGTTGCCGATCCGGAAGAAAAACGCAAAATCATCGGTGGCGAATTTATCCGTGTCTTTGAAGAAGAGGCACGCAAACTGGATGGCATCGACTTCTTAGCGCAAGGTACTATCTATCCCGATATCGTGGAAAGCGGTACAAAGACAGCCAAGATGGTGAAATCCCACCACAACGTAGGTGGTCTGCCCGAAGACCTGAAATTCGAATTGGTCGAACCATTACGCCAGTTGTTCAAGGACGAAGTTCGCGCTTGCGGTCTCGAATTGGGCTTGCCTTACGAAATGGTCTTCCGCCAGCCGTTCCCCGGTCCAGGTTTAGGAGTGCGTTGCTTAGGTGCTATCACACGCGACAGACTGGAAGCGGTTCGAGAAGCGGATGCCATCCTGCGTGAAGAATTCCAAAAAGCCGGATTAGACAAAAAGTTTGGCAGTATTTCACCGTTGTGCCTGACTTCAAATCCGTAGGTGTACGCGACAATGCACGTTCCTTTGAATGGCCTGTTATCATCCGTGCCGTCAATACGGTAGATGCCATGACGGCTACTATCGAACCCGTCGATTGGCATATCCTAATGAAGATTACGGACCGCATTCTAAAAGAAGTCAAAAACGTCAACCGCGTTTGCTACGATATGTCTCCGAAACCCAATGCGACGATCGAATGGGAATAAGATAAAAGGAAACATCCAAAAATATTACTCGTCTATCCGCTTGATCACCCGGCAAGGGGTTTCCGACAGCAAGTGAATAGGCGGGTATATTTTTGTCACCACGCTACCGGCTCCGATCACCACGTTATTACCTATTGTAACACCAGGAAGGATGATGGCTCCGGCACCGATCCATACATTATTACCGATCGTGATCGGGTAAGCATACTCCAAGCCCTTGTTGCGATCGGATGCACCCAATGGATGTCCTGCCGTATAAATGCCGACATTGGGGGCGATAAAAGCATTATCTCCTATACAGACCTTTGCCCCGTCCAATATAACCAGATTGACATTCGCATAAAAGTTCTCTCCCACTTCTATGTTATATCCGTAGTCACAGGCAAAAGGAGGTTCTATGATCAAGTTCTCCCCGGTCTTCCCCAAAAGTTTTTTCAGAAGTTCCGTCCGCCTGATCTGCTCGGAAGGACGTAAACGGTTATAATCATAAAGTAACTCTTTTGCACGCTCACGATCCGCCAATATTTCTGGATCATAATTAGCATCGTACAACAGGCCGAGACGGCATTTTTCTTTTTCGGTCATTGCTTGTTATTACTGATTCAACACATGTATCGTATGGCAAGCGACCAATGCCGCCGTTTCCGTACGCAAACGACTTTCGCCTAACGAAATAGGTTCGAATCCACATTTTAAGGCAAGCGCTATTTCTTCGGGACTGAAATCGCCTTCCGGACCGATCAGGACAAGTGCGTTTTCTCCCGGATGATACGTTTGTTTCAAAAAAGAGGTTTTACCCCTTCCTCGCAATGGGCAATAAACTTACGACCGGCAAAAGGCAGACTAACGAACGTGCGGAAATCGGTCATTCCGTTTAGTTCCGGCAAAGTCGCTTTCTGTGATTGCTTCATTGCACTGATCAAAATCTTTTCCAAGCGGGCAGGCTTAATTTCCTTCCGTTCGGAAAAACGACAGTTCAAACAAGTAATGGCATTAATACCGATCTCGGTCGCTTTCTCCGCAAACCACTCCATACGGTCCATATTCTTGGTCGGAGCCACTGCTATATGAAGATTGAAGTTCCATAAAGCAGGCTGTTCCCACTGTTCCAGAATATTCACTTCGCAATGCTTAGGATGGGCACGGCTGATTGCCGCTTTAAAAAAAAAGCCTTTACCATCCGTCAACAAAATCTCGTCACCTTCAGTCAACCTGAGTACACGAATACAATGCCCGGCTTCTTCTTCCGGAAGCTCTAGGTTCACAGCTATCTCCGGCGTATAAAATATCTGCACTTGAATAAATTAAAAGTTAAAAATTAAAAGATTTCCCCATTGTCAATTGACAATTAACATCATTCCTATTATCGTAGCCGAAAGTACCGATACCAACGCACCGGCAATCATAGCCGGAAAGCCGAAACGAGTGATCAGTTCCCTCTTTTCGGGAGCCAACACGCCCATCCCTCCCAGCAAAATACCAATAGACGAGATATTAGCAAAACCACATAAGATATAGGTAGACATTAAAATAGATTTCTGATACAGAAACAAACCGGCATCTTTCCATTCCTGTAACTGGAAATAAGCGACAAACTCGTTTAAAATGGTTTTCTGTCCCAACAAAGAACCGACCAACATTACATCCTGATAAGGAACTCCGATCAGCCACATAAAAGGAGATAAGATCACTCCCAATATAAACTGGAATGTCAGTCCTTGAGCCTTCCCGCCTGTAATGGATACGATCCAGTCATTCAGTCCGGTATAGCGTCCGATCACACCCTCCAAAATATAATTGGCAAGTGCGACCATTGCTATGAATACAAGCAACATCGCTGCGATATTCACCATCAGACGTACCCCCGTCGACGTACCGGCAGCCAACGCATCCAATACAGTGGAATGCTGTCCGACCTTCTCCATCTTCACCAAGCGGTCGTCGACCTTTTCTGTTTGCGGACAAAGAATTTTAGCCAGAACAATAGAACCCGGAGCAGCCATCAGCGAGGCCGAAAGCAAATGTTTCGCAAACAGAACCCTCGACACAGGATCACCTCCCGCCAACATACCGATATAAGTTCCCATCACCGTTCCGGCTATCGTCCCCATTCCGGAAACCATAACCAGAAATATTTCCGACCGGTTCATCGCCGGCAGATAATTCTTGATCAAAACAGGGGATTCCGTCATTCCCAAAAACACATTGCCAGACGCAACCAATCCTTCGGCTCCGGAAATATTCATGAAACGTCGTAGCAGCCAAGAAAATCCTCCCCACTACGCGCTGGATAATCCCCCAATAATAAAATAAGGAAACCAAGGCCGAGAAAAAAATCACCACCGGAAGTGAGTTCAACAAAAAGATAAACCCTTCACTTTTAGTTACCAACGGCCCTAAAAAAGGAAAGCAACCCCGGACTGAGTAAAATCCATCAACTTAATAAAAGCCTTGCCCACCCATTCCAGAACAATTCCGACTACAGGGACATACAATACGGCAAGAGCAAAGACAAACTGCATAAACAATCCGCCACCCACCAATTTCCAATCGACCCGTTTCCGATCGTAACTCATCAGATAAGCAACCCCCAACACCGTAGAAATCCCTACTATACCACGTAAAAAAGACTCAAGACTAAAACCAAGTTGTTGTTCTATCATCTAGACCTGCCCTCCTCTTCACGACGCCGGATTTCATCTTTGTACATCTTTGCATACTCGTAGTTCTCATCGGCTATCGCTTCATCCAAACGATCCGACAATTCATCGACATCCAAAAGGGAAAGCCATTTTTTCAGCTTTGTTTCATCATGTATTTCCTCCGGCTCCAGAGCCAATATGGAATCATCATCCTTGTCTTTCTCCTCTGCGGAATTTTCAAGCACGACACCACATTCACGGACAATCTCAGGTGTCGTATAGATATCGCATTTCACACGCAAAGCGATGGCGATAGCATGGGAAGTACGCGAATCCAAGCGAATCTGTTTTATTCCATCCTCAAAAAGCAGTTCGGAATAAAATACACCATCTTCAAACTTATAGATAAAAACCTCACACAAACGAACACCGAATGCCTGTGCAAAAGTTGCAAACAAATCATGCGTCAAAGGACGAGGAGGCGTGATGCGTTCCAAAGCGATCGCAATAGACTGGGCTTCCGACGTCCCAACAATGATAGGTATGCGGCGAACCCCATCTTCTTCAGCAAGAATCAAGGCATAAGCACCTGACTGTATCTGACTGTTCGTTAAACCTTGCACCCGCAATTTTATTCTTGTATCCACACTATTTAGTTTTTTAGTCAATACACAAAAGTAATATTATTTCGGAATCTTAAAAACTTTCGAAAGAAAAGAAAAATACAAAGGGCCTAAAAAAAGAAAAGGTTGTCATCACGACAACCAATCTTCATTGCTAACCTTAAATCTAATACCATGAAAAACACAGTGCAAATATATAGATTTTATGTTATTCAGCATAGTTTTACGGCAGAATATTTAATTTTTTAGCATTATTTTAGCCTGCAAATCGACTGTTTAAAGGTGATTAACAGTTTATTGCTGATTCTTTGTATATTCATCCGCTTTTTCTTTCATCCTTTTGACACGCTTTTGTGTTTCGGGATGACTCGAAAACAGTTGGCGGAACTTAGATGATTTGGGAGCTTCCACACTTAATTCCAAGAGTTTATTAAGCGAATTATACATACTATAAGGATCGATACCGTTCGCGATACTGAACTCAAAGCCATAATCGTCTGCCGCATTCTCCTGCTTTTGCGAATACTGTGCACTGGCAAGCGTTTCGACCAAGCTCCCCAATTGCGAATCGGTCAGCTTGGCAACCGTATTGTTGGCAGCCCCGACAGCATTCTTGGAGGCCGAAGTCAGATAAGCCTGCTTCATGGCGTCTTTCGAATCCGTATATAAAACATGACCGATCTCATGACCGATAACGGCCAGCACTTCATTATCATCCATAATCTTCATCAAGCCTCCACAAACACGAACGCTTCCGTCGCCGCAAGCAAACGCGTTCACGTCGATCACATTATACACCTTAAAATTCAGATCGAGACCTTCGACCTTGATATCTTTCGTCAGATTTGCCAAACGCTGTCCCATCGCCGTTTCCGGTCCGGCAATCTCATTATGCGTATCCATCCACTGGATATACTCGCGAGCCATGGCAGCCACGTCCTCATCCGACAAAGTCACCGCTTTTGCTGCATCGGATGCTGCATTCACTAATTTTTTAGTATTGATGGATTTACCTCCGATTTTAAACTGAGCCGAAACATTCAGGCTGACTCCGGCAACTAAAACCATTGATAATAAAATAGTCCTTACTTTCATATCGTTTGTTATTGTTTTAAATAATTCTCTACCTGATTAAATGTCACATCCTTCAATACAACTTTTTTATCCTTGTCCAACAGATAAAGGGTCGGTATCGCTTTCAGATCATAAATCTCATCATTTTTCAAACTCACCGTACTGTCATAAGAATTGATCCAGCCTGCAGGCATATAGGAAATATGTTTTTCCAGGCCTCCAAATCCTCATCCGGGTAAACAGCCAGGATTTTAAGCTTGTTATTCTTGATCCACTCCGTCACAAACGGCGAAGCAGCGAGCTGATCCGTAATTTCCTTACAGGCATGGCAATCCGGATTATAGAAAAACAAGAGTAGACAATCAGCTTTCGTACGATACAAAGTTCCTTTTTTACCGTCCACCAGCGTGTACGTGAAATCTGTAGCCAGTTCTCCCACCCTGTTCTTAAGAGCTAATTCGAGCAAATGGGCCGGACGTATTTTACTGACTTCATCCAGAAACGGAGCTTCCAATACAGCATCCAATACATAAATATACAAAGACTCATCCCTCATGGGAGAATTCGGATCATAAAGATATTTTTCATACAGGCCGGAAAAATAGACGAACATCGAACTATCGGTCGACGCTTTACTCATCATCTCTTTGATAGAAGAAGCAGCCACTTTCGCCGGGACATATTTCATCATATCGATATAATTGGAAGTCGCTTGCTCCGTAATTTCCGGGAAATGAATCAGAGTTGTATCCGTAAAATCGAACTTATCCCAATAATGTTTTACCAAGTAAGCGGCGCGTTCTTCCGGTTCTGTAATGACACTGGGAACAGAAACCATTTGAAAAGTATGTTCTTTCGTGTTTCCTGCTTCCGTTTTCTCCACCTGTTGGCCGTTGCAGTTGCAAAAGATCAATATAAAAAATAATAGGTAAAGTATTCTTATCCTCATAGTATCTTGTTTTTTTATTCCCGCAAAGATATGATTTATCAGCAATTAAAAACCAGAGAAACAAATAATTAACGGTCTTATGGAAAAAAGTAAGAGGTTATCCGAAAACCGACTGGCTCATTCAGAAAAAAATGTCGGTGTTCTGTAGATAACCTCTTACGAGCTACAGGTTAAAATTCGAGGTACCTTATATTTTTTTACCTTATCGATAAATCAAAATAAATTATAGTTCGTCCGCAAGACTTTAAATTCCGTCCGACGGTTTATCTGATCTGCAATCTCTTGCTGCTCAGGAGTCATTCTTTCTATGAATTCTTCGGTCAGGACATCTCCTTCATTCAGGAAATCATAATTTTTGGCCATCCTCTTATTGATTGCTTTAGGAACACTTTCGCCATACCCTTTAGCCTCAAGTCGGTCTTGGGCAATTCCTCCGGCAATCAGATAGTCGACAACCGACTGTGCTCGCCGCTGCGCCAACCGTTCGTTGTACTGCTCCGAACCTTTCCGGTCAGTATGCGCTCCTAACTCGATCGTTACATTCGGATTGTCGTTCAGCATCTTAATCATTTCATCCAACGCTTTCTTTGATTCCGGACGCAAAGTCGCCTTGTCGAAATCATAGAAAATATTTTCGATCACGACAGGTTTACTGATCGGGGAAAGGAAAAAGTCCACGATATATGTTTCGTTCTTCTCCTCCGGCCCTGTTTTCAACTCAAAATTCTGATTCAAGTATCCACGTGCGCTTGCCATCATCACATAGCGGATATCACGTTCCAGTTCAACCCTGTACTTACCGTCTTTCTTTGCCAAAACTTTTTCGTTCAAACCATCCCTTCCGACAATACGGACCGTAGCATCTTCTATCGGGTTCTCGTCCACATCCGACACGATACCTTCGATAAAGATAGTGATAACCGGCAATTCGAAAGAATACAAATGGTCATATCCACGCGCATCATTGCGATTGGAACTAAAAAAGCCACTTTCTTTATTTCCGGCAAACGTGATACCGAAATCATCGCCGGACGAGTTGATCGGCGCCTTCATATTCTCGACATTCCACTTGCCCGTGCTGTCCAAGGTTGCTTTGAAAATATCCAACCCACCCATTCCCGGATGTCCATCGGAAGCAAAATAAAGCGTTACGGAATCCCGCACATAAGGAAACATCTCATCACCAGGCGTATTAATATCAGGCCCCAGATTTTCCATCGATCCGAAGTCACTGCCCACGACACGCGCCCGAAACAGGTCTTTGCCTCCATAACCACCTACGGCATCCGACACAAAATACAGATACTTGCCGTCCGGCGATAGCGAAGGGTGGCCGAGATCCGTCACCGAATCTTTTACGATATTCGCCCTGGTGCCTTTTCCCCATTTGGCACTGCTGCGGGAAGATATATAGATTTCAGAAGTACGCGGCCCTTCCGGATCCTGTGCGCAATAGGTGTAATACATCGTATTCCCGTCTTTGGAAAAAGAAGGCGTTCCCTCGTCAAACTCGGTATTCACCTCGTCTTCGAGTTCGACCGAGCCAACCAAGCTCCATTCTCGTCCTGCTTTTACCAGAAATAAATCGTTGTTACGCTGTCCGGTGATGGCACTATTCGTTTCTTCCTTATCTTTCCCGGCTCCTTTCGGGGCACGGGTAGAAGCAAAATACAGTTGATCGTACTTTTCACCGTACAACATCGGACTGAATTCGGAACGGCGGGAGTTAAACTTGTCCATCCGCTTCACCGTATAGCGGGTCGGCGACTGTTTCCATTTCACGGCCTCCTCGCAACCGGTCACGCCGTTAAAGGCCAATACGCTGCCCGGTTCCGCCAGCAGGTAGTCGTTGTAATATTTGACTGCTTCCCCATAACGTCCGCTCTTCTGGTACATCTGTCCCAAGCGAAGATTCACGATACTGTCCGGATACTTATACCTGAGCGCGTTCATATAAGCGCTGGTCGCACGCGGTGTATTGTTGATCAGACGGTTACACTCTGCCATCCTGAAAGCGATATATCCACGCAAGTCTCGCTTGGCAGGAGGAGTCTTCGTATATACTTTCCGGTAAATGGCCGCCGCTTCAAAATATTCGCCGATACGCTGCTTCTCTTCCGCATCGCTCAACTTCGCTGATTTACAGGAATACAGAAAAGACGCAGCCAACAACAGGAACAAATATGGGGTAAATTGTCTCATTTGCTATAATCTATGTTTTATATAAACAGGATTATGTACTATTTATTGTATGATCATTACAACAACAGCGAGCTGTCCCCGTAACTCAAAAACGGAAATCATGCCTTAAGGCATAATCATAAATATTTTTCCAGTTTCCTTTTACGAAAGCGGAGATCAGCAAGAGCAAGGTGCTTTTCGGCTGATGGAAATTGGTCACAATACCACGTACGATCTTGAACTCATAGCCTGGAGCGATAATGATCCGGGTAGCCGTCACCAACTTGTCCGCCTGGTGTCGGTCCAGATAATCCAAAATATTTTGCAAAGCTTCATCAGTTGTCAACCTGTTATTCGTCTCTTCGTAAGGCATCCATTGTTTGACGATCAGTTCATCGGCTGTGGCATCCGGATTCGAAGCCAACGTGACACCCATATAATAGAGGCTTTCAAGCGTACGGACCGAAGTCGTGCCGACCGCAATAATCTTACCGAGGTTATTCTTGATCCGTTCGATCGAACTCCGGCGCACCGAAATAAATTCGGTATGCATCTCATGCCCTTCGATCGTCTCGCTTTTCACGGGTTTGAACGTCCCGGCTCCGACATGGAGCGTCAGTTCTTCCCGTCCGATTCCCAGAGCATCGATAGCAGCCAGAACTTCCGGTGTAAAATGCAAACCCGCTGTCGGGGCGGCCACCGAACCTTTTATCTTGGAGTAAACCGTCTGGTAGGTCTGCAAATCGCTTTTCTCAGTTTCGCGATTCAAATAAGGAGGAATCGGCAATACGCCCGCTGCATCTAACAGGTCAGCAAACGTACAAGTCGGATGATCCCACGTAAACTCGATGAGGTAGCTGTCCCCGCAGGTCTGCAATTTTTCCGCTTTCAGTATAACAGTCTCACCATCGAGCTGCACCTCCTTCTTCAAAAGTCCTTCTTTCCATTTCTTCAGATTGCCGACCAAACAAGTCCAGCGGCAACATTCAGTCTGTTGAAAAACCAAAGCATAATCATGCGGCTCGACCGGCTCCAGACAGAAAATCTCGATCTTCGCCCCTGTCTCTTTCTGAAACAGAAGACGTGCCTGGATCACCCGCGTATTATTGAATACCATCAGAGAACCCTCCGGCAAATCATCCGTAATATGCTTGAATATACTCTCGCTGACTTTTCCTTCCTTATATAATAAGAGCTTCGATTGATCCCGTTTGGGTAACGGAAACTTGGCGATCCGCTCGTCAGGCAGCGGATAATCAAAATCTTCGATGCGTATCTGTTGCGTCTTTGTTGTCATGACTTTTACTATTACAGGCTCTTTTAATCGAACCGGATTGCAAAAGTACAAATTTATTGACATTTTGTCGTATTCTTCTTATCTTAGCAGAAAATTATAAACCTAAAGATATAAACCGATGGATTTCAATATCAGACAAGAACAGATAAAAGACTATGAAGCAGTTCATAAAGTAGTAGAACTCGCTTTCAGAGATATGGAAGACAGCGACCATAGCGAACCTTTTTAGTAGATCAACTACGTCAAACAGACGCTTTTATCCCAGAGCTTTCATTGGTTGCCGAGGTTGACGAAGAAATTATCGGCCATATCCTGATGACAAAAGTCGAAATCGTTTCAGAAAACAAATCCGTCACCTCTTTAGGGTTAGCTCCCGTTTCAGTTCTCCCTGAATATCAAAATCGGGGGATCGGATCAGCCTTGATCCGTGAAGCACACAAACGAGCCACCGAACTGGGATACGGTTCTGTCGTCTTACTAGGACATAAGGACTACTATCCGAGATTCGGCTATAAACAAGCCATAGACTCCGGCATCGAATTTCCTTTCGATGTTCCCCACGAATATTGCATGGCAATCGAATTGCGTCCGAAAAGCCTTAAAGACGTACAAGGCATGATCCAGTATGCCAAACCATTTACGGAATAACCGAGAAGAGAAAGCAGGGAAAAAAACTATCCGTTTTCATATTGCATGGAGATCAATATCCCGAAAGAACTCAAAAAATAAATACGAATAGTCAAAAACCCTTTCTGCTTTATAAGCGGCTCTTGAAGTTCCAAACCGTTTCATAAGATGAAACTTTTAGTCGGCAAGTGCATTCACCAGAAAATATCAACAAGAACAGGTATTACTCTTCAGGATTTACTACTTTTTGTAGCAAATAACAAAAAGTAAATAGAATGATGAGTAACATAAAAAGTAGGAGACAAAGTGCGCTTCCTGAACAGCACCGGTGGAGGTGTCGTTCGTAGTTTCAAAGGGAAAGATCAAGTTTTGGTGGAAGATGAAGACGGATTCGAAGTACCGGTATTGATCCGCGAATGTGTAGTCGTAGGAGACAGCGAGATGCAGGTACACAGCTCCCGACGCTCACCACTGCCTTCCGTGACACAGGCTGCTGTCCCGCAACCTAAGAAACCGGAACCTCAACCCGAAGTAGAAAAGGTAACGGAAACCATAGAAGGCGAACGGCTGAACATCTATTTGGCTTACCTCCCGATAGAGCCTGCCAAAGTGATACAGGGAAACGGCTATGAAACCTATTTTATCAATGACAGCAATTACTATCTGTTTTTCAACTATATGAATCGCCAGAACAATAGCTGGATCAGCCGCTATAACGGCATTGTGGAGCCGAATACACAGATCTTCCTGGAAGAATTCGGTAAAGAAGAGTTGAACGACTTGGAACGTATTTGCGTACAACTGATCGCTTTCAAAAAAGACAAACCTTATTCATTGAAGAATGCCATTTCGGTAGAACTCCATCTCGATACGGTCAAATTTTACAAACAACACTGCTTCATGGAAAATGATTTTTTCGATGAAGATGCAATGGTATACCCAATCGTACGCCAGGACATCCCCGAAAAAAAGAATTACTGATCTCTGCTGCCGAACTCCAGCAAGCCATGCAGCAGAAGGTGCACGAAGACCGCCGTGTCCCCAAACGATCGTCAAGAAGAAAGTAACCGACAGCTCAATTCTGGAAGTGGACCTGCATATCACCGAACTGCTGGACAACACCAACGGGCTGAGTAATGCGGATATGCTGGATTACCAGTTGGAGAAATTCCATGAAGTGCTCGCCAAATATGCCGCCAACAAAGGACAGAAAATCGTCTTCATCCACGGTAAAGGTGACGGGGTACTGCGCAAAGCAATCGAGAAAGAACTGAAAACAAAATACAAACAATATTATTACCAGGATGCCTCTTTCCGTGAATACGGCTTCGGGGCGACGATGGTAACAATCAAATGATCATGGCGATTGAAATTGAAAGGAAATTTCTGGTAAAAGGGGATTTCAGCAAACAGGTTTCCAAATCCGAACGTATCATGCAGGGATATATCTGCTCACAACCCGGACGGACGGTACGGATACGCATCCGGGGGAAGAAGGATTCCTCACGATCAAAGGTGCATCGGACGAGAATGGGTTGAGCCGCTACGAGTTCGAGCAGAAGATACCACCCGCGGATGCGGAAGAACTGTTGAAACTCTGCGAACCCGGTATTATCGACAAAGTACGCAATCTGGTCCCTGTCGGGAAGCACACCTGGGAAGTCGACGTCTTCCACGGCGACAACGAAGGACTGATCTTAGCGGAAATCGAATTGGCTTCTGAAGACGAACCTTTTGAACGGCCGGACTGGGTCGGACACGAGGTCAGCGGAGATCGTCGTTACTACAACTCGATGCTGACAAAATATCCGTACAAACAATGGTAAGATTTATGATTTCAGATTTATGAAGACGATAAAGTCATAAACCTGAAATCATAATTTATAAATCACAAATCATAAATCAATGAACAAACTCATCATCTCCCTCGCGGCAGCCATCCTGTCGCTACCGGTAGCAGCCGATGAAGGTATGTGGCTGCTGCCTCTACTGAAAGGACAAAGATTCCCAGAAATGCAAGCTTTGGGACTTAAATTGCAGGATTATGATATCTATAGCCCCGACTCAGCTTCCTTGAAAGATGCCGTCGTCATTTTCGGAGGCGGTTGTACGGGCGAGATCGTTTCGCCGGAAGGATTGCTCCTGACCAACCATCATTGCGGCTACGGTTGCATCCAGCGCCACAGCACGCTGGAACATGACTACCTGACAGACGGCTTCTGGGCCATGTCGCGCGATCAGGAACTTCCGAACCCCGGCATGACCGTCACTTTCATCGATAAAATAGAAGACGTGACTGACTATGTGAAAAAGGAACTGGAAAAGATACCGATCCTAATAGCATGAACTTCCTATCTCCGAAATTTCTGAACGGACTGGCAAAAGCAAAAGTCGGAGAAAAGTTCCTGCAGGACAATCCAGGCACAGAAGTTGAGATAAAGGCGTTCTATGGCGGTAACCAGTATTTCATGTTCACAAAGAAAATCTATTCCGATATCCGCCTGGTAGGAGCTCCTCCCTCATCGATCGGAAAGTTCGGCGCAGATACCGACAATTGGATGTGGCCGCGCCATACAGGCGACTTCTCCGTCTTCCGTGTCTATGCCGACGCGAACGGCAATCCGGCTCCTTACTCTGACAAGAATGTCCCGCTTCGTCCGAAACGCTGGTTCAAGATCTCATTGAAAGGCGTCCAGGAAAATGACTATGCCATGATGATGGGATTTCCCGGCCGTACCAATAAATATTATACTTCCTGGGAAGTGGCGGAACGCCGTGATATTGACAACACGATCCGTATCCACATCCGTGACTTGCGCCAGAAAGTCATGTTGGACGAGATGTTGAAAGATCCAGCTGTCCGGATTCAGTATGCCAGCAAATATGCAGGCTCAACGAATGCTTACAAAAAATGCGATCGGTAGCAACTGGGCCATAAAAAACGTAATTTCGAACAAATGAAAAAGGAGGAACAGGACAAACTGATTGCCTGGTCCAACAAAATGTGCGAACCGAGCTACCCCGATGCCCTGATGGCGATCGAACAGATCGTATCGGACCGTAAAGACCTACGTTTCCGCAGTTGGATGTTGGATGAAGCGATCCTGCGAGGAATTGAATTTACAAGTGTGCCAACCCAAATGGATATGGTCATAGAAGCCTTGAAAGGGAAAGACAAAAAAGCCAAACAGGAACAACTCCGGCTGTTGGAACGGGCTTATCATGGATTTGCCAACAGCAATTACTCGGCCGACGTAGATAAGAAAATCGCCAAAGTGATGCTGAAAGAGTACCGCAGCCAAGTCGATCCGAAAGCACAACCGACCTATTTCGAATTAATCGACAAGAAGTTCAAAGGAGACACAAACCGATTCGTCGACTATCTGTTCGAGAAATCCATCTTCGGCAGTGAGGATAATTTCAATAAATTCCTCTCTCGTCCGTCTGTCAAAGCACTGGAAAACGACCCGATGATTCTTTTTGCCAAGTCTGTCCGTGCAGAAGAAGCCAATCTGAAGAATGCGTTAAAAGAATTTGAAGATGGGTATGCAATGGCTCACCGTAGTTATGTAAAAGGTTTGCTGGCCATGTACGGCGATCGTGCCAATTTTCCCGACGCCAACTTTACCCTGCGCCTCACCTACGGACAGGTAAAAGGGTACAGCCCGCGCGACTGCGACTACTATGGCCATCAGACAACACTGGACGGAGTGATGGAAAAGAAGATTCCACCAACTGGGAATTCGTAGTACCAACCCGCTTGAAAGAACTGTATGCTGCCAAAGATTTCGGACGCTACAAAACTTCCGACGGAAAAATGCCAGTTGCCTTCAGTACAACCACCCATTCGACCGGTGGGAACCCGGTAGCCCTGTGATGAATGCAGACGGTGAACTGATCGGTATCAATTTCGACCGCAATTGGGAAGGAGTCGGCGGCGACATCCAATATCTCCCCGATTACCAACGCAGTATCATTGTCGACATCCGCTACGTTCTCTTCATCATGGACAAATATGCCGGAGCGGGATATTTGTTGGATGAGATGGAAATTGAAGAATAACTTTACACCAAGAGAGACTTGGCAGATCATAACGCTATGCATTAACTACCCTAACTCATAAAGATAACACTATGCTTTACGGGTGTTATATTTTGTTTTTCATAAAACAAACTGTCGGCAGCATTCTCAAAAGGGTATAGGCTATTTCCGAAAAGCCTATACCCTTTTTATCATCTCCCTATAGCCTGTCCTCGTATAGGTCATAGGCTATATTTTTCACCTTTAGGCTATCTTCCAAGGGACAGGAAACCTAATAAAACGACTCACGACTACTTTTGAATAAATGTTTTCGACAACTTTATGGTTTACCATTCACCTTCTAATCATATGCTTTGTTTAACAAGGCTTATGGAATGTCTCGTCCTGAAATAGGTTGACTTCATAAAAGTCAACAAAGATGAAAAAAGAGAAGTCATTGACTCGTCGCAAGGGTGAACCTTATCCTTTGGAGATTCGCCTAGCAGCTATAGGTGAATATCGCTTAGGAGTAAGCCGTAAAGAGATCGCCTTTAAATATTCCATAAGCGACCCTACGGTAATATCGCATTGGATTCGTAAATTTGAGGCAAAAGACAATCATCAGTGTCAATAAAACCACTGAAACTCAAAAAGCAATCAATAAAAATGACAGAAAACGAATCGGATCTTTCCAAACGGATCAAAGAACTGGAACGCGCCCTCAAACAAAAAGAGTTGGAGTTAAAGGATAAAGAGAAGGAACTGAAGCATGAGCAAGCTCATCGCCGTGCGATGGAAATCCTAATAGAACTAGCCAATGAACACTATAACATCGATATCCGAAAAAACTCTGGCACCAAGCAGTGAAAAGGCTTCATGACAATCAGCCGGAAATAAGTATCCCTGATTGTTGTTCGTTGTTTGGGTATAGCAAGCAAGCCTATTATAAGAGAGAAAAACAGTTACAATCGGAATTGTTGTGTGAGGAAATAATCCTTAAAATGGTAAACAGCCTGCGTCAGGACCAACCGGTTTTAGGTGGTCGTAAGTTGTATCATATCCTAAAAACCAAGATACATCCTGATTTGGATATAGGGCGCGATAAGTTTTTTTGACTTGCTACGCGACAATGGTTTGTTGATCAGACATTCCAGGGTTTATCGGCCGGTAACAACTCTGTCATGGAACCGTTTTCATAAGTATCCAAATCTGATAAAGATTATGATCCGCTATCAGCCAATCAGTTATATGTAGCTGATATCACTTATGTCCGCAATGTCGAAGGGAGATTCTATTATTTGAGTTTGCTCACAGATGCATACTCCCGTAAGATTGTCGGTTGGGCCCTGAGGATTCCCTGGAGATGTCCGGTCCGATAAAAGCGTTGAATATGGCCTTGGAAACACTTCCCCGGGAAGCGATCTGATCCATCATTCGGATAGAGGAGTACAATATTGTAGCAAAGATTATATCTCAATTTTACAAGGCATTAAATGTCGTATAAGTATGACAGAAAACGGAGATCCCAGAGAGAATGCAATAGCTGAACGTGTCAATGGAATATTAAAAGAAGAATGGTTGAATAAAGAAATGATAACAACGCTCGGCCAGGCTCGGGATATAGTGAGGAAAGTGATCGATATTTATAACACCCGGCGCCCTCACTGTAGTGTGGAAATGTTGACACCTGAAGAGGCGCATGCGAAGAAGGGGCCTTTAAAAAGAAAATGGAAAACTATTTATAAACGTAAACAAGCTATTCTTTTTATGAACAGGATCAAACTGATATATTTGCAACAAAATAGAACAGAGACCGGAAACGCTCGTCGGGACAGGTGGCCCTGCCCCTTGCCGCTTGGGCGCTCCCCCGGCCGATGAGTTTGGCTGTGAAAAGCCCCTGTCCTGTAGTGAAACAGGATAAGGTAACTTATTTTAGGATTAAGAAAGGATTGTCTGTTTTTTTACATTTATAGACAACCTATAACAGGATTTTTTTAATACACAGTCAACCAAAATCAGGACGAGACATGGTGAAGGTAATTCGTAAGAGTGAAGGAGGACATGAGCTTATCTTTCATCTCTTAAACCTTTATGAAACAAAAGGTACAAGCAAAAGGTGACAACAAAAAGCTATCAGTTACACCTGCAAAAGCTATGACTTATGGGATGAAAAGTCATCGGTTATTACCAGAGAAGTACCTTTTGCCACCGCTTTCCGGATATTATACCTATAAACCAAACATGCCGTCACAAAATAAATATGCACTGTACCCACAAGATAATATATTCGGGTTGTATCTCGCTCATCGAAGCCCCCATCGAGTTCAGCTTGACATAGGCCATTGTCGCCGGGGCTGCCGGGATGAGATAATGCACCAATTTCCAATACCAAGGCATCAGTTCCATCGGGTATGAGACACCGGAAAGAAAGATGAGGCCGACAGAGAAGAAGGCGATCATCAGAAGCGGCGCATCGGAGTCCGTAAAGAACAGGGACGCCGTAAGCCCGAAAAACTAGTCGCCAACAAGAAAGGAATCATCAGCATAATGACATACAGCGGGTTGCCGATATCTGGGAGGCCAAACATCAAGGGGATCAACCCTAATAGGAACAAAGCGAAAACCGCATACAACATACCATAGACAAATGTCTTGCCAATCACAACCTGCGCCATCCGTTCCAAAGAGAGGTTCACAGGATTGCCGGCAAAACGGACAATCAAGCCGCTATGCCGTTCGTCGCCACTAATCATAGCGATCACCATCATCAACGTCTGGAAGATGATCACGACCAGAACCGAAGGAATCAGGTAAGTTCCATAACCCTCAGTCGGGTTGTAGAGGGCAGTCCCGACCACCTCGACTGCCTGGGCAGAGGCTAGCTTCGTGGTAGCCTCCTTAGGCAGGAATACCAACATCTCCGGCCGGTAGTCATCGTTCAGCGCCAACATGGAGGCGGCCGAAGCTTCCTGCATGGCAAGGTAGTAAAGGAAAGCACTTGTCGTCTCGTACATGATGAAAACAGACTCTTCACCACGGGCAACACGATCTTCGAAGTCATCCGGCAGATAGAGAATACCAGCCACCCTGCCCGACTTCATCATATCCTGGGCTTCCGGATAACCGGTAGCCGTAGTCACGACATTGACCTGCGGGGTAGCGTCAAGCAGGCGGACATAGTGGCGGCTCAGTTCACTATGAGAATGATCGACAACGGCAACCGGAACTTTACAGACCAAGTCGGGAGCGTACATATAATTGTAGAGCAAGCCGTAAACAAAGATGCCGCCCATCAGTACAAGCAGGATGGCATAGCTGCCGGCAATCGTCTTGAACTCATCGTGTATAACAGATATTACCTTCATATTCATATTTCTTTTTAAGAGACGAGATGCCTCCACATCTCTTCGTTCACAATCACTTTCTTCAGACGAGGCAACATCAGCAGCGCAGGAAGAAGGAAGCAGAGCAGCGCAACGTAATTCATCCAAGTCCAAGCAAAGCCGTAATCCCCATAAAGCAAGTTCTGATATATCTCAGTGAAGTGGCGAACAGGGAACAAGTAGGAGGCATAATGCACCGGAGCGTACATCGAGGGCTCGGGAAAAGTCACCCCTGACAGCGTTGCACCGAGCGAACCGACCATCGACACGATACTGATAATGATACTAAGCACGGGAAAAACGGAAAAGATGAAGACCGCCAACGCTTGTGTCGAGACGACAAACAAGATCGCCGTTAGGTTGAGCGGCCAGAAACCGCATGAGAACGGTATGTGCATAAGGCCGAACATGACGTAGTTCGCCAATATGCTCATCAGGCTAAAGATAACGGTATAGGGCAACAGCTTTCCCACTACCGCCGTCATGATATTGCCGCCTGCTGTTGAGAGCCACTCCGCCCCTGTCCCGAACTTGACCTCACCACCAATAACATAGACCGTTGTCAGCAGGATAATGACCTGGAAAAGGATAAAGAAGAAAGGATTGCTCAAGTAGACCGAATAGTCCAGATCGGGATTGAACAGAGGATGACTGCTCGCCTTGACGGGGAGCAGAAAGGTGGCAACCCGCTCCTCCCCGATACCCAAGGCGGTGGCTTGCATTACGACCGGAGCCATCGAAAGTTGACGAAGGACGGCTTCGAAAGCGCCGCGCACCTCACCGCCTACGCTCAGAAGAGCATAGTGGTAGTAGTAGGCAAGCGTCGCCTGCCGTCCGGCTATGGCATCAGCCGTGAAGCCGGTGGGGATCACGAGGTAGCCGTATATCTCTTTCGATTGGGTAGCACGACGGGCTGCCGTCTCGTCGACATAGCGGTGTGTTACCTTGAAAGTGGGAACGGCTTCGACAGTCCGCACGACTTCCCTCGACATGGAGGTATTGTCTTCATCGACGACACCGACGGGTATGTTCTCCATCTGTCCGTTTCCGAAGATCGTGGACATGAAGAAGATACAGAACAGCGGCAGCACGACGCACACCCCGAAATAGAGACGTCTCGAGACCATCCGTACAAGTTCTCTTCGAAAAACCCGAACAAATTGACAATTCATCACACTATTCTTAAAATTGTTCATTATCAATTATCCATTGTCAATTCAACCAATACCGACATTCCGGGGCGCAGCCCTTCCACCTTTCTTACAGGCAAAGCATGTACCTCGAACGTACGAAGATCGTAGCTGCCCGTCTGCTTAGTCGATTTCCAAGTAGCAAAACTACCTAAGGGGCTGACATAATTGATCTTGAATTCGATGTTCTTCTTGTCAATAGCCGGGATATCGGCAACAATCGTCCCTCCCATCGGAAAGAACGGCAGGCGGTCTTCACGGACATTCAGTACGATATGCACGTCGTCAAGCACGATCAAGTTCATGATAGGCATCCCTGCTCCTACCAGCTCTCCCCTTTTCGGGAAGATTGTCGATATCTGGCCGGATTCCGGGGCTGTCAAGCGGGCGTCCTGCAAGAGGGCTGCAACCTCTTCGACCGTGCCTTTAGCTGCGTTCACCAAAGAGCGGGCACTCTCTCTATCCTGTATTTGGGCGCCGTCGAGCGCCATCTGGTATTGGTTCCAGGCCGCCCGTTCACCGGCTACGGCAGCATCATATAAAGCTTTCACTTCGTCTCGCCGTTGCGAAGAAACAACGCTGTCCCTATACAGGACTTCAATACGGTTGTAGGTGGTCTTTGCCAGTTCGAGGTCCGACTTCGATTTGTTCCAGAGCTGCTGGACAGTGGCAATGATCTGCTTGCGCGTTCCCCGTCTACCTTCTGGTTTTGGAAACGGGCGATACTTTCGAGAGCGTTCACTTGCTGGTATTTGGCAAGCGCTTCAGGGCTGTTGATGACAACAAGGGTGACGCCGGCCTTTACATTCTGTCCTTCCTCTCCTAGGAATGTATCGATACGGCCAGGCAGTTTTCCGGAGATACGTATCTCGGTTGCTTCGATTTGTCCCTGCAAGATCACAGGTTTATCCTTCAACAAGAACATACCCACGAAAGACAGGATAATTACGGCGATCAGCACTACTATAAAGGAGATCGCCAGATATTTCTTCGATTTGTCCATGATTATACGGTTTTATGTTTATAAGATCTCTGTTTTACCGTCCATCCGGTATTGGTGGAAAGCTTCGGGAATACCACAAATGGACAGGAGATTGGCAAGCGCCACATCGTATTGGTAGTAGGCGAGCAAGAAGGCGGTCTTCACCTTCGAGAGCACCACTTCAGCGTCTACCACATCCGACGAGGTCGCCATTCCTTCCTTGAAGGATTTCTCGCGGATACGAACCAGTTCGTTACTCATCTCAAGCGTAGTATTTAACGCCTTGACATTGTCCATCGCATTCTGCATCTGGGAGTAGAACTTATCGACTCCTACCTGCAAATCGGTCACGGCTTTCTCTTTCCCGATGGCTAGCGACTGACTGGTCAGACGTGCCTGCCGGATACGTTTTTCCCGGTCGAGTCCGTCGAAAATGTTCCAGGTAAAGCCAACCCCGATCATCGTGCGCGGCATGAGATATTTGTCGACTCCATCCGCATAGAGAGTCTGCTTGCCGATCAGGGCGATATTGGGGAGATAACCTGAACGACCGATCTTCAACTGGTCGCCGGCGATATTTTCCTGTAGCTTCAGTTGGTTGACCAAGTAATTGTTAAAAGGGATCATCTCCTTGAAATAGTTGGCCGAGGGGATACTCTCGTTGATAAAAAGGGAAGTCGTCGTGCGGATCACCTGTTCTTCTCCTATGTTGATCAGGCTCTTGAGTGCCTGACTGGCGACTTCGAGGTCTTTCCGGGCGGATTCGAGTTCGCGCTTCGCCTCTTCCATGCTTACCTGGGCTACAAGACGCTCAGCCCGGTTGATCATCCCTTGTTGCTCTAACTTCAAAGCCTGGTCATAATGGATTTTCAGGGAGTTGTAAGTTTCCGTCTTGACCTCGACAACCCGCTGGCCGAGACGTAAGCCAAAATAACTTTCGATCAGCAAAGTCTGTTGGTTCGCGCTTACCTGTTCGCGGTTGACTTCGGCAACGGAGACAAGTTTCTTGCCGATCTTGCCAGCATAGATGCGCTTGCCGCCAGTAAAATGGGCCAGGTCAAGTTTGCATCGATCGACGTGATATTTTGCGAGATGAGCGGCAACGTCAATGTGTTTTGTCCAATCTTATCGAGAAGTGATGAGATAAACTGGTCGTTGGGCAGGATGGAATGGACATATTCTTTCGCCGGATCGGTGAACTGGTTCAGGGATTGGCGTACCTCGATCGGGTTCGACATATGCACATAAGCTCCCGCAGCACTGATAGTGGGATACCAAAAAGCATTGAGCTTCTGATGTTCATTCTTCGCCAGCTCCACTTCCTTCCCGGCAATCCTGAGGCTTTTGTTCTCGCTTCGCAAGAGCGTAAGAGATTGCTCCAGCGACAAATCCATCGGCTCTGTCTGGGCAGAGGAAAAGACAGGAAGAAACCACAGCAGGGCGATGCTGAAGTGAGTAAAGTTACAAATCATAAATGTGTCTAAATTTAGTTTGTGCGAATTTTATGACTTATAACAAGGCGATCGCCTTTATTGTTCCCCAGCTACTACCGTTTCTTCTTAAGGTCAGGCAAGAACCACGTGACCAATCCGATAAGGGGCATATAGCCACATACGTTATAAACCGCCTCTATGCCATACCGATCAGCCATATTCCCCAACACAGCCGATGCAATCCCCGCTACCCCAAAGGCAAAACCGAAAAAAAGACCGGAGATCAGACCTAATTTATACGGTAATAATTCCTGTGCATACACTAGAATAGCCGGGAAAGCCGACGACAAGGTCAAGCCGACACAGAAGCTGAGAATCGTCGTCAGATATAGGTTTTCCACGTGAGGCATGATTAGTGTAAACGGGGCTGCACCTAAGATAGAAGCCCAGATCACGTACTTCCGTCCTACCCGGTCACCGATCGGTCCGCCTAACAGCGTTCCGATTGCCGTCGCAATCAGGAAAACAAAGAGATAAAGTTGAGAAGCTTGCACACTGACCCCGAACTTATGAATCAGGTAAAAGGTGTAATAGCTATTCAAACTCGCCATATAAATATATTTGGAGAAGATTAGGATCAACAGGATCGCTATCGAGAATACGGTCTTTCCCATCGGGAGTGGTCTGCAGACACTCGTCTTAAGCGTTTCTCCTTCCGCTTTCCTCAACCGGAGCAGGAAACTTTTATACCAATGCCCAACAGGGATCATCACCATAATCGCAGTAAAAGCCAGGATCGTAAACAAGGCGATATGCCTCCGCCCGTAGGGGGCGACAAAAACGGCTGCAAGCAACGGTCCCAACGATCCTCCCAAGTTTCCTCCGACCTGGAACAACGATTGCGCCAATCCTCGCTTTCCACCCGATGCGAGTGAAGTCAACCGGGAGGCCTCCGGATGGAAGACCGACGAGCCGATCCCTACCAATGCCACCGAACAAAGGACTAATGGCAGCGTATTGGCAAAAGCCAAGCTCAACAACCCCACAAGCGTAAAACTCATCCCTGTCGGCAACGACCATGCCGAGGGCCATTTGTCAAAAAAAAAGTCCAGTCAACGGCTGACATACGGATGCAGCCGACTGGTAGACAAGCGTTATCAACCCGATCTGGGCAAAGCTCAACCCTAAATCTTCCTTAAATAGTGGATAAACAGCCGAGATAACGGACTGTAATGTGTCATTCAAGCAGTGACATATGCTCAAAGCGACCAGTATACGGAAAGTGATCCCCGTAGTGGCCTGTACCTTGTTCTGTTCCATTAATTAACCTCATTGCCTCTTTCGATTACAAAAGTACATATAAAAAAGAGATCTGTCAGAAAGATTGTTCGAAATATCCGATTTAACACTTACATTTTAATACAACGCCAAGATTACAGACTAACTGATAGCCTTTTAAGGTCTATTTGACCATAATTTATGAAACTTTCGTTTAGTATATTTGTAGTTCTTTATGTAAAAGGGCGTGAGCCAAACCCGATATGAGTTGTTTTATATTCGAAGTCGAATACAAAAGCATGAATAATGATTCTTTAGCTTAGTTTACTGCCCCCGGAGTCGAAAAGGATTTTTGCATCCATCTCTCCCGAAACCTACGCCAATTTCCCTATCTCCCTTATCGCCTTGATGTAGAGGTCAGTTTCACTCCGGACAGTATCTAAGTTCAAATAGAAAAGGCTACTCTTCCTCCCCTCCCGGTACATGAAGAATAAAGGTGGTAGCACCGATCGTTACAATGGCGCCTTCTCCAACCCGCACCTGTTCTTTCTTTCCGACAAGTACGCTGCACAGAAATGTTCCGGTAAGACTCGGGAAATCGCGCAATGTATAAATGAGCTTTCCTTCCTTATCTTCTTTCACATTGATCACACAATGTTTACGCCCCATGCTAGGATCGCTTGTGATGATGGGGACATCGACTCCGTCAGTATCTTTATTGCGGCGGCCGATCACGTTATCACCCATTACAAGTGGAAGTTCCTGTTTGAATCCAAAGACATTTTCGATTACCGTAATATAGCCGCAGGAGAAATCCGGCTCTTTCACCTCTTTTTCCTGTCCCGATTCGGTACGGACTATTTTTCGTCCTAACTTGATCTTAAACTGAGAACCACATTGCGGGCATACGAACGCCAACACTTTACCTTCCGGATATTTCGTTTCGTCAAACGCTAACTGATTATCTCACTTGGGGCAGAAAACTCTCTTCATATCTTATTTTTGGATATCGACATATAATTCTGCGCAAAGATACGGTTTTTATTCATAAATAGATTTCATCTCGCAGGTGAAAAGAAAGAATATTGGATGCGATTTGGGCTTGATCCGAATCGCATCCTGTGAATTCTGACAAATTTCCTTTTTATAGTTCCTTAATTAAGGAGTAAATTAAAATCGATAAGCAAATCCCAAATTAAAAACAGCTTGATCAAAATCACTAACTAACTGATATCGCAATTCGAAATTCATAATCCAATTACTTGTCAACACAAAATCGGCTCCACCACCAATATTCACTCCTACTCTACATTCATTATGATGGTCATCGTCCTTGTCAATATGAATATGATCTCCATCCACATCTATATCAAATCCATCGCCCAAATCAAACATCCAATTGGAAAATGTAAAACCAAATAAAGGATATAATTTGACACTCCTCCCCACAGGACATAAGTAATGAAGATTCATATTCACGTCCAACATACTAACATTGTCATTTTCTATAAAATAATTCAAAGACGGTTCGAGACGTATGGGGTTAGTTATGTTATATTGGTATTTCAACCCTAAACCAATACTTTCAATTTCTGTCCCATAACTCAATCCGAATCCAATCGCTTGTCTGCCTTTTTGAGCATAAATGTTACTCAACATAACAAACAATAGTCCTAAAAAATTAAAATCTTTCTCATTTCAATATACTTTTATATCTATAAATGTTAATCATCATCGTCATCCCAATCATCATCGTCATAGCCATCGTGCCATTTATGATGTTTATGATGTTTGTGGTGTTTATGTTTTTATGATGCTTATAATGGTGTTTATCGTGATGATCACAATACGAGCAATAATGTTCATGCCAACAGTTACTATGATAATTAATCCTGTCATAAAAAGGCTTGTAACATGTTTATCCCGGTCTTATACCTATCTCTATCAATACGCGATCCCAACCATGTCGATGATAACGTTTATTCTGGCTACATATGCACCGCCTGTAATAATCATCCAATGAATTATTGGACATATTATATTCTACACATAAACGCTTTCGATAATCTGATAGCTCCACTGAGGCATATTTATTTGCCCTGCTTATAAACAGAGATAACCTATCCTGTGCAAATACGAACAAGAAAAGGCTACTAATAATAGTATGATTTTAAGCTGTCTCATATTTCGCAAAAATTATTGAATTGATAAATACTATTAAAGTTGCAAACATAAGCATAAAAAAACAATAAACAATCTTTTCTTACTAATCACGGCAAGTCTTAACCATCAATAAAAATAAATATCCAACAGCAGCAATATCATTTTTTGCATTAATCTTTAATATTCAAATACAAACAAAAAAGGCTATCCTAATTTAGACAGCCTTTTTGATTTCTTATTAAAACAGTATCAATAATACTCCTTATTTACTTTGCAGTTGTCGATACACTAAAAATTTTCTATCAATATCTCACCTTTAGTTTCATATTCTT